>Ga0334900_1002543_pt1 | contig 15916 bp, 14 predicted proteins | sample GraSluR3_MG_2_FD_207231 | JGI IMG/M metagenome (GOLD analysis project Ga0334900, IMG submission 207231) | Sludge microbial communities from methane-producing bioreactor in Wageningen University, Netherlands - Granular Sludge_31_08-R3 | ecosystem: Engineered > Bioreactor > Anaerobic >...
CGGGGCAAATACCGTAAAGGGACCTTCCCCCTGCAGCGCCTCCACCAGACCGGCAGCGCCCACCGCGGCAGCCAGGGTCGTGTGCACCTCGCTGCCCACGATGATGTCCACCACCGTAGTGGAAGGATCACCCTGGATGGATGCAAAAGGTTGTTTTGGAATGGCCACCGCAAGCAAAATAAGCAGTGCAAACTGCAGCGGCTTGAAAGAAAGGACAATCTGTCCGTAGGTTCGTGTAAAAAGTCTCATAGCAATATGGTTTTGGTTGATACCCCCATACAACATCAAATGATTCCATATTGTTTAACGTTATTTGAAATTTATTAAACATTTTTTATGTCTTTAACAAAGGCCAGGCAGAGAAAGCCTTGATCAATCCGGGCAGAATGGTTATTTTTGGGTCCCATCCGACGAGAAGCTTTATGTTTGAGATGATCTGGATCAAACTGGGGATCCTGCTGACGGGATTCCTGTATGCCGGCTTGCTGCCCTATACCATACGCAAGGGGATCCGGCATGTGGACATCGACCTTGAAAAATTCACGCTCAGCTTCTTAAGCAATAAGGAATTATACGGGAAGAGATACCGCAGGGCCTACAAACGGTTGTTGTTTGCAATGGCTTTGATCAATTACGGCTTCTTCTGGCTGCTGTCGGTGTTTTATGACCTCGGGGAGTTCACAGGGTATATGCGGTATATGGACTACAGTTTCGCCAGCCTTGCCTTGCTGGCGTTTGTCCCCCACAACATCCATCCTCTCAGTTTCCGGCATTTCGGGCAAAGCTTGCTCAGGGTAATCCACAACCTTTTGGCCGTATTGGTGTTCCTGACCATCCCCACCCTGATCATCGCCTTTCAGGCGGCCATACTTGCGGATCAACCCATATTGGGCATCAGCGGAATGGTCATTGTCGGGATGGTCATCCTGCTTACCCTGGCCTCCATCATTGCCAGGGGGCTGAATGGTCTGGCAGAGATCGTGTTCATCAACGGCATCGGCCTGTGGGGCATTTTCGTCACGATCATGACGTTCATTCACTGACCCATTCCGACCGCAGGGTGCATTTATCCTGTCCGTCGGCAACCCGGATGGCATGCACAACCACCAGGCCGCCCTCATGGGACTGCACCTGTGCGAGGGTCTGGATGCTTTCCCCGTAAAGGGTTTCCTTCCTGAAGGCAACCTGCAGCCGGCCCAGCCTGAACCCTTCGGTCACTTTCTGAGGCAGGGCTTCCAGGGCCCATTCCACGTACTGCACATTGTTGACGTGCCGGTTCACGTCGATGTCCGACTGCCGGACCCGGAATTCCGTGGCATGGTCTGCATGCACCAGCGGGGGAACGTCCTCCATCCCGGGCCTGGCCTCAGGCTCGCCCCAATGTCCATAGGCCCGTTTCATGTCGTCACCCACCCGGACGGGCCGCTTGCTGACGGTATTCACGTGCAACCAGGAGGAACCGGCCGTGATCAGCTCCTCCCCTGTTTGGCCAAACACCAGGTATTGCCTGAATCCCATGAACCGGTAGACCGAGGTGGGAACGGTCCGGACCAGGACGGTTTCTCCATAGGCTGGAAGCCGGTGCAGCCGGATGTCGAACTGGTGCAGCATCCAAATGACCCCATGTTCCCTGTAGTAGCCGAAACCAACCCCCATGGCCTCACTCTGCATCAGGGCCATCTCCTCAAAATAGCGCATCAGGGAGGTCACTTTGAGGCGTTGCCTGTGATCGGTTTCGTAATAGCGGATGCGGTAGCTGTGCTCGAAAGGTTTTCCTGGCATGGCCGGCAATCTTTGAAACCAGAGGCCGCCCTGGAACAGTCCCGGGCGGCCTCTGAAAATTCCTTGATGCTTAATGATTATTTATGGTGCTTCTTGATCCTTCGTAACATCAGGTCATAAGCCACAGGAGCCGCATTGAAAAGGGAGGAATACGTTCCCACGGCAATTCCCACCATCAGGGCAAAGGCGAATCCCCGGATCACTTCCCCTCCGAAAAGGAAGATGATGAGCAGCACCGCAATGGTCGTACCGGAAGTATTGAAGGTACGCGACAGGGTGGCATTCAGGGCCGTGTTGATATTGGTCTTCAGGTCCCTCTTGGGGAATAAGCCCAGGTTCTCACGGATGCGGTCGAAGATGATCACCGTATCGTTGATGGAATAACCGATGATGGTCAGAATGGCCGCAATGAAGGCCTGGTCGATCTCCATGGTCCATGGCACAATGTTGTGCAACAGGGAATAAAGGGAGAATACGATGATCGAGTCATGGGCCAGGGTGGTTAAACTGCCGACCCCGAACTCCCAGCGCTTGAAGCGGACTGCAATGTAGAAGAAAATAATGAACAGGGCCACAATCACACTGATGACGGCACCCACTTTGATGTCGCGCGCCACGGTGGGTCCCACCTTCTGGGAGCTGAGGCGTCCGATGACCTTTTCTTCGTCGGATGTGAATTCAGCATAGGTGAGCGGGGTATCGAAAAACTCCAGGATGCCTTCATAGATCCGGCGCTCGGCAATGGAATCGGCCTCGGCGGTATCGTCCGCGATCATGAAACTGGTGGTGATCTTCACCTGGCTGGTCGGGCCAAAGGTCTTAACCTCGGGGGCCTCACCCAGCTCATCGATCAGGGCGGCGCGGATGTCTACCGTATTCACGGGCTGATCAAACCTGACCACATAGGAGCGCCCCCCGGAGAAATCGACCCCGTAACTGAGACCCCGGACGAAGAAGGAACCGACGCCCAGGATGATCACGGCGGCGGAGATCATGTAAAACTTCTTGCGCACGCCAAGGAAGTCGAAATTCACTTTGGTAAGCACATCCTTGCTGATCTTGGTATCGAAATGGATGCCGATGTTGCGGTCCATCCAGAAGGTGAAGATCAGCCTGGAAAGGAAGATCGCGGTAAACAGGGAGCAGATGATCCCGATGATCAGGGTGGTGGCGAATCCCTGGACGGGACCCGATCCGAAAACGTATAGCACGATGCCCGTCAGAAGGGTGGTGACGTTGCCGTCGACGATGGCCGAGTAGGCATTCTTGTACCCGTCGGCAATGGCCAGCCGCTGCCCCTTGCCTGCGCGCAACTCTTCCAGGATCCTCTCGTAAATGATCACATTGGCGTCCACCGCCATCCCGAGGGTGAGCACGATCCCGGCGATCCCGGGAAGGGTGAGTACCGCGCCCAGGGAGGCAAGCACGCCCATGATGAAAAAGATGTTGGCCACCAGGGCCACATCGGCAACCAGCCCGGCCCGGCTGTAATAAATGCCCATATAGATCAGGACCACAATGAAGGCCAGGGCAAAGGACAAAAAGCCGCTGTTGATGGCTTCACGGCCCAGGGAGGGTCCGACGATGGCTTCCTCCACGATCCTGGCCGGTGCCGGAAGCGAACCGGCACGCAGGATGTTGGCAAGGTCCTGGGCTTCCTGGACGGTGAACTGCCCGGTGATCTGGGAACGGCCGCCCGAAATCTCCTGCTGTACGGTGGGAAATGAATAAACAAAGTCATCCAGCACGATGGCAATGGAGCGGTTGATGTTGTCGGCGGTCATGCGGCGCCAGGTCCTGGCCCCTTCGGTGTTCATGGTCATGGTGATCTCCACCTGGCCTGTGGGATTGAAGTCCTGGCGGGCATCCACGATCACGGCTCCGGTCAGGGGGGCCTGCCCGTCGCGGGTGGTTTCCCGGATGGCGACCAGCTCATGCAGGTTGTCGGTGCCACGGGCCGGCTTCACGTTCCAGAACAGCTTCATGTTGCGCGGGAACAAGCTGCTCACCTGGGGCTGGCGCAGCATGCCCATCACCCGGGCGGTGTCCTGCACGGCGGCATAACCGATCACGGGCCCGCGTGCAGGGAACATATTGCCTGTCTCATCCTGTACAAAGGCAGGGGTCAGGTAGGCAAACAGCGGGTTCTCGCGCACAAAGTCTTCGAACAGGGCGTCATCCTCCAGGTCCAGGTCTCCTGCCACCAGGTCGGCCAGGCTGGGTTCATCGGTCGTATCCGACACCGTCTCTCCCAAAAGCTCTTCCAGGGAGGCCTGTTCGTCTTCCGGCGCACTTTCCTCCGGCGCCGCCTCTTCCGTCACGTCACCGGCAGGCTGCTGGTCTCCGGCACGCATGTCGCGCAGGCGGTCGTTGGCCTCCCAGAAATAGTTGTATATCTCGGAAAACTCGTAGGTTTCCCAGAATTCCAGCCGGGCCGTGCCCTGCAACAGCCTCCGGACGCGATCCGGCTCCTTGATGCCCGGCAGTTCAACCAGGATGCGGCCAGAGGTGGACAGTTTCTGGATGTTCGGCTGGGCCACGCCGAACCGGTCGATGCGTGTGCGCAGGATCTGAAATGAACGGTCAACGGCATCATTCACCTCCTGCCGCAGCACCCTGAGCACTTCATCGTTGGGGGTGGTTACGGTGATGCGGTCGCGCATCTCCGGGGTGCTGAAAAAGTAGGCCAGGCTGGCGCCGGGATCCACCTCCTCAAACGCCCTCCCGAAAAGGGAGACGAACTCATCGCGGCTGGTACGCTGCATCTCGATGGCACGGTCCATGGCCGCCTGAAAGGTTTGATCGGTCGTATAGCCAGCCAGGGCCCGGACGATTTCCGGTACGGAAATCTCCAGGGTCACGTTCATCCCGCCCCGAAGGTCCAGTCCCAGGTTCAGTTCCCGCTCCTTGACCTCACGGAAGGTGTAGTTGCGGATACCCAGCTTGTAGACCGGCACGTTCATCATGGAGTCCAGATAAAACCGCTCTTCCACCCGACGGATGGAATCGAGCATGGCGGCCTGAAGCAGGTCATCGCCGCCGGCCAGGTCCCTCGACTGCTGGACAAACCGTTCCTGCTGTGCATATTCCCGCGCATCGCGCTCCACCTTGCGGGCAAAATAGGTGAAGGATAGCTGGTAAAGACATACCAATGCAAATGCAATGGCAAAGAAACGTATCAAACCTTTGTTCTGCATATTGTTGGAGTTTTTGAAAACGACCGCAAAGTTAGTTGATTTTTTTTTGAATGGGAAAAAATCAACCCCCTTTTTGTCGTCTCATTATTAATTGTTTACGATTAACTGCCGGCTCAGGCAATCAATCACGGCCCGCATTTTAAGCAGGAGGTCACAGCCCAGGACCATGTCAATCCGGGGCAGGTCAAACAAGGCGTAGGAGTGGTTGATAGAGGCCAGATCGATTACCACCAACTCCTCCTGACTGAGGGCCACCGGACCGAAATCAATCCGTTCCACCCTGGTGAAGAGTGTCTCCAGCTTTTCGGCTCCCAGTCCGGAAAAAAACTTGTTGTAAGGAGTCAGCATGGGGTCCTGCATATAATGATGAACCCGGTTGCGGTCCAGGATGGTCCGGGAGGCCCCTGTATCCAGCAGCGCATTGGCATGCAATCCGTTCAGGCGGACCTTCAGCATCAGATGGTACCCTTTGCGGTCTATATGGATCAGCTGCAGGGGCAGGATGGCCTTCATGGTACTCATGGTGTCGGTGATTGGGACCGGTTCTGACCTGGTCGCCCGGGACGGTCCCGGACAAAGATAAAACAAATGGGGTTTGCAGCCGTGTGCCGGCCACAAACCCCACCGGTTATCCATCATGGATGGTCCTATAGGATGTGCTCCTGCCTGATGATCTCCATGCCTTTGCGAATGGCCTGCTCATTCAGCGGGATCAGCTGGTGGTACCGCTCCGGCAGCACCTTCTTCAGTCCTTTGATCACGTTATCGAGTTCCAGGATGGGCTTGATCCTGAGGAAGCCTCCCAGCACGATCATATTGAACACCTTGGTGTTGTTCATCCGGACACTTTCGTCATAGGCCGGAATCGAACAGATGTGGACGTCGGTGCGCCGCGGTTTGCGCGTCATCCCGTTCTCTTCATAGATCAGCAACCCACCCGGTTTCACGGCATCCTCGAATTTATCCATCGAAGGCTGGTTGAGCACGATGGCGGTATCGAAGGCCGTCAGCACGGGTGAACTGATCTCCCTGTCGCTGACAATCACCGTACAATTGGCCGTTCCCCCGCGCATTTCGGGACCGTAAGACGGCATCCAGCTGACTTCCTTTTCCTGCATCACGCCACTGTAACAAAGGATCTGTCCCATGGACAAAACGCCCTGCCCGCCAAACCCGGCAATAATGATTTCTTCGGTCATGGTTGTATCTGTTTTTTATTCTTCGGGAACTTTAATATCTCCAAGGGGATAGAAGGGGAACATATGCTCCTCCATCCATTGGTTGGACTGCACCGGGGTCATTTTCCAGCCGGAAGGACAATTGGAAACGATCTCGACAAAACAGGTGCCCTTGCCCAGCTTCTGGAACTCCAACGCCTTTTTCAGGGCCCTCTTGGTTTTCCTGGCATTGCCCGGCGTGTGCACCGACTGCCGGGTCACAAAATAGGTTCCGGGCAATTGGGCCACCAGTTCGGTCATCTTTAACGGGTTGCCCATGGTGGCCACATCCCTTCCCCTGGGGGAGGTGGAGCTTTTCATCCCGGGAAGTGTGGTCGGGGCCATCTGTCCCCCGGTCATCCCGTAGATGCCGTTGTTGATGAATACGATCAATATGTTCTCGCCCCGGTTGCAGGCATGGATGGTTTCTGCCGTACCGATGGCGGCCAGGTCGCCGTCGCCCTGGTAGGTGAATACGTATTTTTCGGGCATCACCCTCTTGATGCCGGTAGCCACGGCGGGAGCACGCCCGTGGGCGGCCTCGGTCATGTCCACATCGAAATAGTAATAGGCCAAAACGGAGCAACCCACGGGAGCCACCCCGATGGTGTCTCCCTGTATGCCCAGTTCGTCTATGGCCTCAGCCAGCATGCGGTGGGCTGTGCCGTGCCCGCAGCCAGGACAGTAATGCAGGATGCGGTCAGTCAGCACATCGGTCTTTTTATAGACCAGGTTTTCGGGGGTGATCAGGTTTTCTGCCATATCAATTATCCTCCAATGATTTTTTGTTGCAACGCATTCAGGATCTCATCCGGGCTGGGGATCATGCCCCCGAAACGGCCAAAATGAGCCACCTGGGTCTTGCCATTCACGGCCAGTCGCACATCCTCCACCATCTGCCCGGCGTTCATTTCCACCGTCAGCATGCCTTTCACCTGACCGGCCAGGCGGTGGATCTCATCCACCGGGAAAGGGTAAAGGGTCTGGGGACGAAGCAATCCGACCCGGATGCCTTTTTCACGTGCCATCTCCATGGCCTTGCGGCTGATGCGGGCCGCCGAACCGAACGCCACGAACAGGTATTCGGCATCCTCACAAAAGTGGCTTTCGAAGCGGACCTCATTCTTTTCTATCACACGGTACTTGGCCTGCAGCCGGAGGTTCACCTTTTCCTGCTCCTCGCTTTGCAGCTGCAGGGAGGTCACGATCACACTGTCACGGCCGGGCTTTTTACCCACCGTGGCCCAGTCAAATTCCTCGCTCAGACGGGGTTGTTGTTCGAACAGCTCCACCTTCTCCATCATCTGCCCGATGATCCCATCCGACAGGATCATGACCGGGTTGCGGTATTTGAAGGCCAGCTCGAAGGCCAGTTTAACGTAATCCACGGTTTCCTGTACGGTGGCCGGCGCCAGCACGATCAGTTTGTAATCTCCGTGCCCGCCGCCTTTCACTGCCTGAAAGTAGTCCGACTGGGAAGGCTGGATGGTCCCCAGTCCCGGCCCGCCGCGCACCACGTTGACGATGACGCAGGGGAGCTCTGCCCCGGCGATGTAGGAAATGCCTTCCTGTTTCAGGCTGATGCCCGGGCTGGAAGAGGAGGTCATGGCCCGTTTCCCGCAACCGGCCGCCCCGTAAACCATGTTGATGGCGGCCACTTCACTCTCTGCCTGTAATACGACCATTCCGGTCCGTTCTGCCGGGTTTTCCCGCATGAGGTACTCAATGACCTCTGATTGCGGGGTAATGGGATAGCCGAAATAGGCATCGGCACCCGCCCTGATGGCGGCTTCAGCCAGGGCTTCATTGCCTTTCATTAATCTTAATTCCTTCATATCCTGATGCTGTTGAAGTTCAATTCCATTTTTTCCTTGCTCCATTTACCTTTCCCGGTACACGGTAATCACCGCATCGGGACAGACCACCGCACAATTTGCGCAACCCGTGCATGCGGAGTTGACCCTGACCGTATAGTGGTATCCCTTGCTGTTGACTTCGTTGCTCAGGGCCAGGACCTGGTGCGGACAGGCACCCAGGCACACCTCGCAGCCCTTGCATTTCTCTATGTTGATGACAACATCTCCTCTCTTTGCCATTGTCGGATGGTTTGGGAATGAATTAAGAATTTTATCTGTTTTGAGGCAAAACTAAAACTATTTATCAAAAAATGGGGTATCCTGCTTAAGATTTTTTAGCATTCAAAGGCTATTGGCTTGATTTTCAATAGTACCACCTCATAAAATAAAAAGATTTTAAATATGTAGAAATGAACCTGTTAAACAATTTCAGGCTGTGTCATTAACAGGCGGTCCCCGGTGGGTCGATTCCCCGCCATGGCTTGTTTCAGGCTTGCCGGATTTTCTTAATTTTACGCCGGATATGGCCCGTAAGAAACATAAGAATGCCATCGGCCGGCTCGCCGTGCTGCTGGGAAGGCTGGCGGTGGCCGCCCTGATGCTGCCCTTGTTGGTGTTGCTGATTGCCAACCAGATCATCCGCATCTCGTCGGACGGTTATCTTTATGATGACCTCCTCTTTGTGCCCCACAACCCCGTCGGACTGGTTCTGGGAACGTCTCACCGGGTGCAGGGAGGCGGCCCAAACCCCTATTTTCACAAACGGATGGAAGCAGCGGCCAGGCTCTACCACGAGGGCAAGGTAAATTATCTGATTGCCAGTGGCGACAACCAGACCCAGTGGTACAACGAACCGGAGCAGATGCGGCGCGAGCTTGTCAGGCTCGGGGTCCCCGACAGCATCATCCACCTGGACTTCGCCGGACTGCGTACATTCGACTCGGTGATCCGTTGTCACCGCATCTATGGACAAACGTCCTTCACCATTATTTCCCAACGATTTCACAATCAGCGGGCCGTTTACATTGCCAGACAATATGGACTGGAAGCCGTGGCATTCAATGCAGGGGATGCGGACCAGGGAAACCACCCCAGCCTGGTGGTCAGGGAGTGGTTTGCGAAAGCCAATGTGTTTTTGGACATGCTGCTTAACCGGCAACCCGGCGAACTGGGCGAACAGGTTCCCATTGGAGAATAGGTTTTCAACCATCAAACAAATAAAACCACCAATTACTGAGCGATATGGATATTCAGGAAAAGATCATCAACACATTCAAAGAGGCCGGGCAGGCAATGCGGCCCGGGGAGTTGGCTGAAAAAGCAGGTTTGGACAAGAAAAAAGTGGAAAAAGCCATCAAGAAAATGAAGGAGGCCGGCACCCTGCATTCACCCAAACGCTGCTTCTATGACATCACGCGCTAGGTAAGTGCTTCCGGCCCTGCCTGCCGTCATTGGCTTTTCGGCAGGTTCAGCCCAGTACCTTTAAATACCGCTCGCGGATTTCCCGGAGTTTCTCCACACTGAGGTGTTCGCGATAGACCCTTGCCAGGTCCACGATGGCCTTGTTTTCAAAATACAGGGCCTGTGCCGCATCGAAAAACAGGATGCTGGTATCGTATTTGGCCTCCGTGGTCAGGTGTTTAAAACCCTGCCAGTCCATAAATCGTGGCAGGGCAAAATACCCTTTGTTCGGATCGGTGGCATCCAGGAAAAGGCCGTCACCCAGGACCTCCAGATAGAAAAACTTTTGAAGGCGGATCAGGGCCATTTGCCTGTCTGTTTTTTTGCCGCCCCTTTTGGACCGGATTCCTTCGGCCTCGAACAATTGCTGAATCCGCCTGATGCGGCAATATTTCGCGCAATCCCTGATGCGGATCACGGGCTGGGTATTGTTTTGCAACTGCAAACTTCCCAGATCGGCCTGAAAGTCGAAATTCACCTGTTTGCGAACCTCCTGGGTGGCCCGGACGATGTCATAAATGGAGTGGCACTCCTCCAGGATAAAAAACAGGTAGGGCTCCTTATCGGCCATGGGCGCGTCATTGTAATACCCGAAATAAGGCGAGATGGCCTCCAGCACAATGGTACCCGGAATGATCAGGTCTTCACCCAGGCTGCTGACCGGCTCCTCCTTGGTCAGCTCCCCGAAGCGTTCGATGACTTGGATGTTCTCCATGGACATGAAGTGTTGGTAATTGTCCTACTAAAAATACAAAAAAATCGGATGCACACCCTGCGGTCACCCTGACTTATTCCCGGGTCAGTCCCTCCAGTCCGATGAGATCCCTTACGACCACCGAAGCGCAGAGGCATCCGAAAATGGCTGGCATGTAGGAGATGGTGCCCACGGTGGTTTTCTTGTTGGGCTCGTCCTGTATGGCAAGAAAGGCATCCTGCTGCACGAGCTCATTGGAAAAAACCGCCTTGAAGCCGCCGGCCACCCCAAGTCTTTTCAGGCGTTTCCTCAGCATGCGGGCCAGGTTGCAATGATGGGTGGCAGAAAAATCCGCCACCATGACCCTGGATGGATCCAGCTTGCCTCCCGCTCCCATGGAACTGACCAGTGGCCACCCCTTTCTCACGGCCTGCCGGATCAGGAAGATTTTCGGGCTGAGGGTGTCAATGGCGTCCACCACATAATCGAAAGGGGTCTCGAGGATCTGGTCGGTCCGCTCGTCCCGGAGGAATTCATCAAATACTTTCAGCCTCAACCGGGGATTGATGTCGAGCAGCCGCTCCCCCATCAGAAGGGCCTTGCGCTTTCCTTCCGTGGAAGCCAGGGCCAGCAGTTGCCGGTTCCGGTTGGAAGCCTGCACCGAATCGGCATCGGCGATGGTCATGGCGCCGACACCTGCCCGGCACAACATCTCGGCAGCGAAGGCTCCGACACCACCCAGGCCCGCCACAAACACATGGGCGGCCTGCAAACGCTCCACATTGGCGCGTCTGATCAGTAGTTCCGTGCGTTCATTCCAGTCCATGGCCGTCATCAGGTCAGGGGACAAAATTAGCATTTCCATGATGCAGGCGGCGCATAAGCAAGGAAATTTGGGATTATACCCCCTGAAATAGACAATTTTTTCTTAAATTTGTTCTCCTTTAGATGGATGCAATTTCACCTTAAATTACTGATTGATAATTAAATAAATAGCTTTTCCGCGGGAATTTCCAGCGGCTTGGCGGGCAATTTCAAATTAAACCGATACAAGATGGAGAAAAAGAGCAAAATGGTTGATCATTTGACCGAGGCAATCATGAAGAACAAAAAAGTATATTTCTTCGGAGGCAGCAAGGCCGATGGAGACGCCAGCATGCGCAACCTGCTGGGCGGAAAAGGAGCCAACCTGGCCGAAATGGTCAACATCGGTGTCCCGGTACCTCCCGGTTTCACAATCACCACGGAAGTATGCACCCTGTATAATGAAAAAGGCCGGGAGTTCGTCATCGACTCCATCCGGACCGAGGTGGAAGAAAATATGCGGCGGGTGGAGAAGGAAATGGGCGCCGGCTTTGGCGACAAAGACAACCCCCTGCTGATGTCTGTCCGTTCGGGCGCCCGGGCTTCCATGCCGGGTATGATGGATACCGTCCTCAACCTGGGGCTCAATGAACAGACCCTGCAAGGCCTGGCCAGAAAAACCGGCAATGAGCGTTTTGTTTGGGACTCCTACCGCCGGTTCGTACAGATGTACGGTGACGTGGTCATGGGCATGAAACCTGCCAGCAAAGAGGAGGAGGATCCTTTCGATGTCATCATGGAACACCTCAAGGAGGAAAAAGGGGCCCAAACGGACCAGGACCTGAGCACGGAAGACCTCATGGAACTGGTAAAACGCTTCAAGAAGGCCGTCAAGGAACAGACCGGTCAGGATTTCCCGGAAGATCCGTGGGAGCAGCTCTGGGGTTCGGCACTGGCCGTTTTTGAATCGTGGAACAATCCCCGGGCCACCTATTACCGGAAGATGCACAACATCCCTGCCGAATGGGGCACGGCCGTGAACGTACAGGCCATGGTCTTCGGCAACATGGGCGACACCTCCGCAACCGGGGTCGCTTTCACCCGGGATGCCGCCACCGGAGAAGACATTTTCAACGGGGAGTACCTGGTCAATGCCCAGGGAGAAGACGTGGTAGCCGGCATCCGCACACCACGGGAAATCACCCGGGAAGGCTCGCTCCGCTGGGCCAAACTGCAGGGGGTCACGGAAGAGGAACGCCGCAGCAAATACCCCTCCCTTGAAGAATTGTTCCCCGACCTCTACAGGCAACTGGATGAACAGCAGGCAAAGCTTGAAAAGCACTACCGCGACATGCAGGACCTGGAATTCACCATTCAGGAGGGCAAGCTGTGGATGCTGCAGACCCGCAACGGCAAACGCACGGGTCCCGCGATGGTAAAAATCGCCATGGACATGCTGCGCGATGGCATCCTCAATGAGGAGGAAGCACTGCTTCGTGTAGAGCCCAACAAACTGGACGAGCTGCTCCACCCGGTTTTTCATCCCGGGGAACTGGCAAAGGCAAAAGTCATCGCCAAGGGCCTGCCGGCTTCCCCCGGTGCATCCACCGGACAGATCGTGTTTTTTGCCGATGAAGCAGCCGACTGGGCCGCGGAAGGCAAGAAGGTAATCCTGGTGCGGGTCGAGACCTCTCCGGAAGACCTCAGCGGGATGGACGCCGCCGTGGGCATTCTGACCGCCAGGGGGGGGATGACCTCCCACGCTGCCGTGGTTGCCCGCGGAATGGGCAAATGTTGCGTCTCCGGGGCAGGCGGGGTCAGGATCAACTACAAAACCCGCACCATGCAGGTGGAGGGCAAGGTATACAAGGAAGGGGATTTCATCTCCCTGAACGGCTCTACCGGGGAAGTCATTGACGGAAAGGTCCGGACAGTCGACCCGGAAATGAGCGGGGACTTCGCAGAGCTGATGACCCTGGCTGAGAAACACACCCGCATGTACGTCCGCACCAATGCCGACACCCCGAAAGACGCCAGGGTGGCCCGTGAATTCGGGGCAAAGGGCATCGGCCTCTGCCGGACCGAACACATGTTCTTTGAAGGGGTACGCATCAAGGCCATGCGCGAAATGATCCTCGCCAATGACGAGGCCGGTCGGCGCAAGGCCCTGGAAAAACTGCTCCCCATGCAGCGGGAAGACTTCGAAGGCATCTTCGAAGCCATGCAGGACCTGCCGGTGACCGTGCGCCTGCTCGACCCGCCGCTGCATGAGTTCCTGCCCCACGAGGAAGCCAACCAGGCCGATATGGCCAGGGAAATGGGGATTACCCCGGAGGAAGTAAAATCCAAGGTGGACTCCCTGCATGAATTCAACCCCATGCTGGGTCACCGGGGTTGCCGTCTGGGCAACACCTATCCCGAGATCTCCGAGATCCAGGCCAGGGCCATCATCGAAGCCGCCCTCAACCTGAAGGGGAAAGGCATCCGGGCCATTCCCGAAATCATGATCCCCCTGACGGGCACGTTCGAAGAAATGAAGCTCCAGGAACAAATCGTTCGTGATGAGGTGGAAAAGGTGTTCGAAGAGCGCGGAGAACGCATCGACTACCTTGTCGGCACCATGATCGAGATCCCGCGCGCTGCGCTGATCGCAGACAAGATTGCGGAAAGCGCCGAGTTCTTTTCATTCGGAACGAACGACCTCACCCAGATGACCTTTGGGTATTCGCGCGACGATGCCGGACGTTTCCTGCCCATCTATCTTGAAAAGGGGCTGTTGAAGCATGATCCGTTCCAGGTCCTCGACCAGGAAGGCGTCGGACAGCTTGTGGAGCTCGCCGTGGAACGTGGACGCAAAGGCCGCAAAGACCTCAAGGTGGGCATCTGCGGAGAGCACGGAGGAGAACCCAGCTCGGTTGAATTTTGCCACCGGGTGGGCATGGACTACGTCAGCTGCTCTCCTTTCCGCGTACCGATTGCCCGCCTGGCTGCTGCCCAGGCCGTGGTCCGGGAAATTCTCGCAAAAAAAGGCGGTGCCGGCTATACCACCGCCTAAACGGCCGGCTGGCCGGGTAGGAGTTCCTTCCGGCCCCGGCATGCAAAAAAAGGCGCCACGGAATCTTTTCCGCGGCGCCTTTTTTTATTCCGGACACAAAGGAATCAAAGAAAATTCCCGGGCCGTCGTGACCTGATAAAATCCAGGGCTTTTTCCATCTCATCGTGCATCACCTTGTCATTCTCAATGAAAGGCACGGTGGCGACAAAATCCTGCATCAACTGCCGCAACACCGGGGAGGTACTCCCTGCCTCCCGGAATCCCATGGCCTGACAGGCATTCATCAGTTCGATGGCCAGGAGGCGTTCCAGGTTGGCCACGATCTGCAGGGTCTTGGTGGCCGCATTGGCGCCCATGCTGACATGGTCCTCCTGACCCTGGGAGGATTCGATGGAATCCACCGAGGCGGGCGTGCATAACTGTTTGTTTTGACTGACGATGGAGGCCGCGGCATACTGGGGGATCATGAAACCCGAGTTCAGTCCGGGATTGGCCACCAGGAAGGAAGGCAATCCGCGTGCGCCGGATATAAGCCGGTAGACACGCCTTTCGCTGATGTTTCCCAGTTCGGCAAGCGCCATCCCCAGGAAGTCGAGCGACAGGGCCAGGGGCTGGCCGTGAAAGTTGCCGGCAGAAATGATCAGGTCCTGGTCCGGAAAGAGGGTGGGATTGTCGGTGACCGCATTCATTTCGGTTTCAAACACCGATTCCACATAGGCGATGGCATCCTTGCTGGCCCCGTGTACCTGAGGCATGCAGCGAAAAGAGTAAGGGTCCTGTACATGTTTCCCGGGAAGCTCCATCAGGCGGCTCCCCTCCAGGATCCGCCGGATCACCGATGCGGTCTCCATTTGCCCCGGATGGGGTCTGACCCGGTGAACGGGCTCCAGGAAAGGCTCGATGCGCCCGTTGAACGCCTCCAGCGACAGGGCCCCGCAAAGATCGGCCCAGCGGGACAACTCCTTGGCACGCAGAAGACAGTAGGAGCCGATGGCTCCCATGAACTGGGTCCCGTTGAGCAGGGCAAGCCCCTCCTTGGATTCCAGGGCCAGCGGAGGCCATCCGAAGCCTGCAAGGACATCGCTGGATTTCCTTCGCCGGCCCTTGTGGACAACCTCTCCCAGGCCGAGAAGCGGCAGGCTGAGGTGGGCCAGGGGAGCCAGGTCTCCGGATGCCCCCAGGGAGCCCTGACTGAAGACCACCGGGTAAATGCCTTCATTGAAAAAGGCAATCAGGCGCTCCACCGTCTCCTGACGGATCCCGGAGTGGCCGTAAGACAGGGACTGTATCTTTAAAAACAGCATCAGCCGGACCACCCTGTCCGGCAATGGGTCGCCGGTGCCGCAGGCATGCGACATGACCAGGTTTTGCTGAAGCCGGCCCAGGTCGTCATGGGAAATGCTCGTGTCGCACAGGGAGCCAAAACCGGTGGTCACTCCGTAGATGGGGCCGGACTGACTTTGGATTTTCTGATCCAGGTACTCACGGCAATGCCTTATTCTTCCCAGGGCCCCATCCGACAATGACAGCGTGCAGCCGTCCCCAAGGACCTGTTCCAGGGTCTGTAAGTTGATGTGGTGCGGACCGATCTGATAATGCCCCATGTTTTTTTGGCTTGAGGGTTTAAAAGTTTCTGAAGGATCCATCCCGGACCAGCCCGGGGATGTCTCCCGGCGGCAAGGTTAACTGCTCTCCGGTGCGCATGTTTTTGACCGAGAGGCGGCCGCTGCCCATCTCTTCTTCTCCGGCCATCAGCACGAAAGGAATGCGGTTCTTGTCGGCGTACTGCATCTGCTTCCGGACTTTGACCGCTTCCGGATACAGCTCACAGCTTATTCCTTCGGCCCGCA
>Ga0334900_1002559_pt1 | contig 15837 bp, 17 predicted proteins | sample GraSluR3_MG_2_FD_207231 | JGI IMG/M metagenome (GOLD analysis project Ga0334900, IMG submission 207231) | Sludge microbial communities from methane-producing bioreactor in Wageningen University, Netherlands - Granular Sludge_31_08-R3 | ecosystem: Engineered > Bioreactor > Anaerobic >...
TGAACACCTCCGAAGAATATACTTCCGATAATTATCCACAGCAAAACGGGTACCCAGCCGAATATGGCCGCGGCAATAGGTCCTGTAATCGGGCCTGCGCCTGCTATGGATGCAAAGTGGTGACCCAAAAGCACCGGTGCTTTGGCGGGTACGTAGTCCACGCCGTCACCCCTGGTGTGGGCGGGGGTTTTCCTTTTGGGGTCTATGCCCCACTGCTTGGCCAGCCATGCACCGTAGGTCGCATAGGCAATTATGAAGCATACAATACTGATGAGAATTACTAATAATGAGTTCATAACAAACCTCCTTTAAATTTTTTTTAGAAGGAAATGCGTATTCGGACCCTTCACCCCCTTTTCGGATAAAGAGCAGGTATAATTATGCAGTATTCTAAGTCTATTATAGAACAGGACAGCATAAATGTTTATTCATTTAGGCTATCCTGCAAAATATGTCTTCAAACTGCAATATGCGAAGCTGTACGTTTCAAAGCCCCAGCATTGTGGTGAGGTATTTTGATTTCTGCCGGCTTACCGGGATTTCGTCATTGTTATTCATGATTAGTTTATATGAACTGTAGGTCCATGGAATTATTTCCTTTATATAATCTAAGTTGATAATATAACTTTTATGACAGCGGAAAAAAATATTATGATTGATTTTTTCTTCCAATTCGTTAAGGGTGAAGTTTGTTATGAAGTCTCCCGTACGTGTTCGTGCAATAATATAGCCCTGATCAGCAAAGAAGCACACAATTTCACCGGGTTCGAGAAGCTTTATCCTGCCGTTTTTTTCCACGGGTATGCGCTTCAGCCCTTCTTCTTTTTGGTGTTCAAGCAGCATTGTTTCTATTTTTTCCGCCAGTTTCGGCTGCATAAGTTCCTTTAGCCTCCTGGCCGTTTTCAAAAGCCTGGCATCGCTGACCGGTTTAAGCAGGTAGTCTACAGCTTCGACATCAAAGGCGTTTAAAGCGTACTCATCGTAGGCGGTTACAAAAACAACAAGGGGCTTGGGGTCTGCGGATGACAGTGCCTTTGAGACCTCAAGGCCGTTTAGTCCCGGCATTTGGATATCCAAAAAAACCACCTGCGGATGCAGTTCCTTAATAAGGAAAACCGCCTGACTGCCGCTGGAAGCTACTCCTATAACTTCAAAATCCATCAGCCTGCCTATCATATAACTGAGCTCTTCCCTTGCCGGGGCTTCATCATCGGCAATCAATACGCTAATCATATCCTTTGCACCCCCATATTCACTGGTGTACAATGCCTGTACATAAGATTATAAAACTAATGGACTTTTAATTCAATGCCAATATTAAGTATTACTTTTATGTCCAAAATGTAATACAATATTAATAAGCACAAATAGGGGACATGTAATTCAGCGGTTGGTGGTGTGTTCTCATACAATAATTCTTAAGGAGGTAAAAATAATGCCACAGATATCCGGACTTGCAGCCAGGATTACTCCGTCCATGACCATTGCAATAACCGCCAAGGCAAAAAAGATGGCGGAGGATGGAGCGGACATTGTAGGGTTTGGGGCCGGTGAACCGGATTTTGATACTCCCGAATACATAGCAGACGCAGGAGTTAAGGCTATCCGGGAGGGAAAGACAAGGTATACGTCGGCCTATGGGATTGACGTACTTAGAAAGGAAATATCAAAAAAGCTAAAAAAAGATAACGGCCTGGATTATGAGTTTGATCAGATAATACTTTCAAGCGGTGCCAAACATTCCCTGTCAACCGCCTTTCAGGCTATTTGCAACCCGGGTGATGAGGTTGTTGTTCCTTCACCCTACTGGGTCAGTTATCCTGAAATGGTCACCATAACAGGGGCAAAACCCGTTATTGTTAAAACCTATAAGGAAAACTGTTTCAAGATAACTGCCGGGCAGCTAAAAGACAGCATTACTCCCCGCACAAAGGCTGTTATACTGAATTCACCGTCCAATCCAACCGGTTCGGTGTATTCAGAAAAGGAGCTTGAAGAGATTGCATCGGTGGCGGTTGAAAAGGATATCTTTGTAGTTTCGGACGAGATATACGAAAAACTCATATACGACGGAATGCGGCATATCAGTATCGCTTCATTTGGCAGTGAAATAAAGTCCCGTACAATACTGGTAAACGGCATGTCAAAGGCCTATGCCATGACCGGCTGGAGACTTGGCTATGCTGCGGCCGAAAGGGATGTAATAAAGGCGATGGGTTCCATACAGGGACACGCCATATCCCACCCCTGTTCCATAGTACAGTATGCGGGAGAAGCAGCCCTTAAGGGAGATCAAACAATAATAGCCGGTATGGTGCAGGAATATGACAGGCGCAGAAAATACGCAATGAAAAGGCTGGACAACATAGAAAGCCTGGATTATACAAGGCCGCAGGGTGCGTTTTATGTTTATATAAGCCTTGAAAGGCTTATTGGCAGGGCCTATAAGGGAAAAACAATCCAATCCTCTCTCGTGTTTTCGGAATTGCTGCTTGAGAATGCCGGAGTTGCCGTAATACCCGGTATAGCATTTGGAGACGATAGTTACATCAGAATGTCTTATGCAACATCAATGGATCAGATTGAAAAGGGACTTAACAGGATACAGGGCTTTGTTTCCCAAATAGTTTAGAGCATGTAAAAGGCACAATTCCCGGATTCTACCTACAGAAAAAAACGTGAAGTACCGTAAAATACCAACAGGATTATAATAGAATCCGTAGAATTATACTGTTACAGAAAAAATAAATTGAATGGAGGGTCTTAATGAATAGAAAACTGTTATCAATGTTTTTGGTATGTTTGTTGGTAGTGGCAGTTGTAGGTTGCTCGCCAGCTGCTCCGGAAGAACCGGAAGGTGAAGAAGGCGCAGAGGAACAGGCACCGGCAGAGCAGGTATTCATAAACATTGCCAGTGGTGGAACTGCAGGCACATACTTCCCGTTGGCCGGTGGTATGGCTGATATATGGAATAGAAACATCCCGGGAGTAAACGCTACCGCCCAGAGTACCGGAGCATCCGTTGCCAACATTAATTTGCTCCGTGACGGGGAAGCAGATGTAATAATGGTGCAAAACGACATAGCTTTTTATTCGGCAAATGGTACCGAAATGTTTGAAGGGGACTCCTACCCGGAACTTAGAGGACTTTGCATTCTGTATCCGGAAACCATACAGATCGTTACCATTGAAGGCAAAGGTATAGAAACGGTTGCAGATCTTAATGGCAAAAGAGTAGCCGTGGGTGCGGCCGGAAGCGGTACCGAAGCGAATGCAAGGCAGATTTTGGAAGCAGCAGGAATTACCTATGACGATATCACAGTCCAGTACCTGTCCTTTGCAGAAGCTGCAAACAACCTAAAGGACGGTAACGTTGACGTGGCATTCGTAACTGCAGGCCATCCGACTGCAGCAATACAGGATATCGGCGCACAGCATGATGTTAAGCTGGTAACAGTTGAAGATGATATGGCTGACGCCCTTATCGAAAAATATCCCTTCTATACAAAACTGGTTGTACCAGGCGGTACCTACACAGGAATAGACGAGGATATCAAAACGGTTGCAGTTCAGGCGATGCTGGCAATAGATGCCGGTATGGACGAAGACCTTGCTTACAACATGTTAAAGACAATGTATGACAACCCCGACAGGATGCAGGCAGCCCATAGTACGGCAGGAGCCAAGATTAAGCCTGAAACGGGCCTTGATGGAATGGGGATAGAACTGCATCCGGGCGCTGATAGATACTTCAATGAATAGTAAGGATTGATTAACTTGAGGGTGGGGACTTTAATGTCCCCATCCGAAAGAATCAAAGGGGGTCTGAGCATTGGAGAAATCCAATGCTCTGATTTTATGAAACAGCGTTTAAAACCGACCATGACAGTCTTAATTGTAGTAATTGTTCTTGTACTTGTTGTCTGCGGTATCGGGAAGCAGAAGGTTTTGGTTTTAAAAGGGGAGGATGAGGGCTCTGAACGAATCATTCAAGTACCCGGCAGAACCTTTACACTAAGTTTCATACACTCGGTACATCATACTCCGGTTAATGAAGTATTCTATATCCGGGATGACAATACTCTTATGTTAAAGGAAGTCAGGTACAGCTCCCTGGGTGTGGGTATGCCCTATGACTATGAAAACGGAACCCTGGAAAATGTTGACGGTGAATTTATCCTGAAATTCGACAGGGGATTTGAGACTATTGACATGAGGGTATCGCCGATACCCGAGCATAAACTGGCTGTGGAGGATGAAACTTATCCTCTGCTTGAGTTCACAAAACCGGAAGGCCTTCTTACGATAAGAGCAGTTGACAAATGGTCGCTGAAATGGTGAAACCCGGTTGGAAAGGGGCGTAAATATGGGAAACAAAGACAATCCGGAAATTGTTACAGAAAATACAGCGGAACACGAAGATCTATTAAGAAAGTACGATAAGGAATCCGACTATCGTGTTTTGGCAGGCTACGGAGCAAAGCTAATATCAGCTATTGCTATAACCTTTTCACTTTTCCAGCTTTACACTGCGGTTTTTGGTGTGCTGGACGCAATGATTCAAAGGTCAATACACGTATCCTTCGGTTTTTGCCTGATTTTTCTCCTGTATCCTTCGAGGAAAAGCTGGTCGAGGCATAAATTTCATCCCTTTGATGTAGCCCTGGCCGTATTGGGCGCCTCAGTTCCTATGTATATAGTTGTAAACTACCAGGAACTGGTCCTAAGGGCGGGCAGGGTTACCACCCTTGACTTTATAGTCGGATTAATTGCAATAGCACTAATTTTGGAGGCAACACGCAGGGTGGTAGGCTGGCCTATGGTCATTATCGCTACTTTATTCCTGATATATGCCCTGGTAGGGCGTCATATTCCGGGACAGCTAGCCCACAGAGGGGTTCGTTTTACCAGTCTTGTACAGCACCAGTTCTATACCACGGAGGGTATTTTTGGTATACCCATAGGGGTGTCTTCCACTTTTATATTCCTGTTTATTCTGTTCAGTGCTTATCTTGAAAAAACGGGAATGGGAGAGTTTTTTATCGATTTGGCGAACGCTGTGGCCGGCTGGGCTTCAGGAGGACCCGCCAAAGTGGCTGTTATTGCCAGTGGCTGCATGGGAACAATTTCAGGCAGTTCTGTGGCAAACGTGGTAGGCACCGGCAGTTTTACAATCCCAATGATGAAAAGACTGGGGTACAAAGGGGAATTTGCCGGGGCGGTGGAAGCCACCGCATCCACGGGAGGGCAGCTTATGCCGCCAATAATGGGAGCGGCTGCATTCCTTATGTCGGAGTTTACCGGAATTCCCTATGTGAGAATTATCGCTGCGGCTGCTATTCCGGCGCTTCTATATTACCTTGGCGTTTGGTCGGGGGTGCATTTTGAGGCGAAACGTCTTAAGCTCAGGGGACTTAATCGCGATGAGCTGCCCAAGATAAAGGATATCCTATTGTCCAGGGGACATCTGTTAATACCGTTGTTAGCGATACTTTACCTGCTAATCTCGGGCAGAACCCCCATGAAGGCGGCACTTTACGCGATAGTCATGTCAATAGTATGCTCAATGATTAGAAAGAATACCAGAATAAGTTTTAGGGATATAATAGACGGTCTGGAACAGGGTGCAAGGTCCGCTTTGGGAGTGGTGGCGGCCACCGCCTGCGCAGGTATCATTATAGGGGTTGTTACCCAAACGGGACTGGGCCTCAAAATGGGAACCACATTGGTTGATTTGGCCGGCGGCAGGCTGTTCCTTACCCTTTTCTTCACAATGCTGACATCTCTTATACTAGGGATGGGGGTACCCACAACGGCCAACTATGTAATAACCTCGACCATAGCCGCACCGGCACTGCTTCTGATGGATATACCCATACTGGCGGCTCACCTGTTTGCGTTCTATTTTGGCATTATCGCCGATGTAACCCCTCCAGTTGCCCTCGCGGCTTTCGCAGGTTCCGGAATTGCCAAATCAAACCCGCTAAGAACGGGTATTAATGCCTTTAAACTGGCCATAGCGGCTTTCCTGGTACCATATGTATTTGTGTATAATCCGTCCATGATTCTTATAGATGTTACGGCTGGTGGTATGATAGTTATGATAATAACGTCGATAATAGGAATAATCGGTGTGGCTTCCGCCGTATCGGCATTCCTTATAATCGAGCAGTCCCTGTTGGAGAGGGTAATCTTCTTTGTCGGAGGACTTTCGATGGTTGTACCCGGCACCTATACCGATGCGATTGGTATTGCATTACTGCTGGTAGGATTTTTTATCCAGAAGAAAAAAGCATCAAACCGGAAGCTTGGCATGGGAGCGGGAACGGCCGGTTAGCATATGGTTGATTGGATATTAAACTTATAAAAAACCGACATCCTCAGATGTCGGTTTTTGACTCAAGCAGCTGGAGAATGATTCCTTCCAGGAACTTCTTGACGTTTATCTTTCCGTGATAGCATGACCTGTTTCTTAAAAGGTCCATTTCCTGTTTTACTTCTTTGAAATCAAACAGCGAGGTGGAATAACGTATAAATCTCTTGTCGTTGGGATTTTCTATACCCATTGTAGCTATGTTCTGAAGCGCTTTGGATACGGCTCTTCTTATCCTCTGTTCTATGGCTTTTATGCCGGCGGAGGATTGTTCGCTCTGTTCTTCGCTGCAGTAGTGTTTGCTTAAAAGTTCATACATGTTGCTCAGCTTGTAATTATAATATTCCCCTGAAACGATTTTCTTCTTGAGTATTATCTCAACAATCTTTTTAATGTCAATGCTGCCCGCTTCACCGGTAATGCCAAGGTCTGAGAGGATTGCGTCTATCGACCTGCCGGGGGGTTTGTGTTTGACGCCCGGCCCGTCTTCATTATTTGGGTTCAATCCTTCCACAGTCTGATGAATAATTGTGAGGGATTTCTTGAGTTTAATCATTTCATTGATTCTGTCAACAATGGAAAGCACCTCGACTACGTTTATGGGTTTGTGTATATAAAACTCTATGCCGCTTTCATAGGCCATCGATATCATATCTTCGGCATCCACCTGGGATATCATTATAAAATGGCTGTTGCATCCTGCTTCCTGTAGTTTTCTTATGGTTTCAATTCCATCACTGCCGGGTATTAAAAGGTCCATCAGTACAATGTCCGGGTTAAGTTCAAGTATGTTTTGATATGCTGTGGGTCCGTCCTCAGCCTCGCCGACCACCCTTCCCAGGTACTTTGTGGTGATAATGTCGGTAAGTACCTTTCTTACGCTTATGTCATCATCAACAATATAGAAACTCAGCACTTTATTCACTCTCCTTCACCGGTTAGTTGAATCAGCGGTATACTTATAGTAAAGGTTGTTATGACGTCGGGGATTGATTCTACCGAAATATTTCCTTTCAGGTGTTCTACCATGGACTTTACGTGGGTAAGACCCAGGCCCGTCGACATGGTACCGGTAACCGGGTCGTACTTTGTTGAGTAACCCGGTTCGAATATTATATCAAGATGGTCTTCCGGAATACCGGCACCGTTGTCGGTTATTTTAATTATCAGGCTTCCGTCGCGAACAAACTCATTTACAACAATATCTCCTTTTTTTTCGGTGGCATCTATGGCATTGAATATCAAATCATTCAGGATAGATACCAGAGAATAGTACTCTTTTATCATAAGCCTGTTATGGGACTGGAATCTGAGTTTTATGTTTTTCCCGATGCTTTCTATATATCTGCTGCTGTTGTTTTTGATTATTTCAAATATTTCCGCCAGCGTCATTGTTTCACTTTTTACCGGGTTGGGCAGCAGTTTTTCTATACCTGTAATAACCCTCTGGTAATCCTTTTTTATTTCATGAATATCCCTTGCCAGTGACAGGGCATTTTCCTTGTAGGGCTCCAGGTCGGTGTTGTCGCTTTTGTTCTTCATATCGTTTATATGTACATACATAGAATAGCTGGTTTTCATAACCTTCTCTATATCCTGCATGGACTTTTTCAGGTAGAAAAGCTCCGCCTTGAGGTTGGATATAAACAGAAGGAGTTCTATGTACCTGTTGTAATGGGCTTCTTTGAGTATCAGGACATTGTAGAGCCTCATGGACCAGTAAACCAGCACCGCTATAAAATTTCTTATCAGCGCGACCACAAGCAGGCTGGACATTATTATCGAGAAATCATCCATAATCTGATTTCGCATAATAAGTTCTGTTACATTTGCCATAGTATCAATGGATGCAAGAAGCATAATCGCATGCAGGGGCTTTTCGGCATGTTTGCGTATATCCATCAAATAGAAAAGCAGACCGCTGATAAAATAGAACATGCCTCCGGGATAATGTTTTAAAATTATGTCTATAACCGGCATACCCTGGTTTAGATAATCCAGCAAAAATCTGCCTGTGAATACGAAAAGTGTAACAGCAAGTGCCGAGCGTATAATGGGTAAACGGTGGAAATAAAGCAGCACAAATGCAAACACCACGGGACTTAAAGAAAAACGGAAATCGGTGCCGAAGGGGTATATATATATCTGCCCCGTGATAAACACTGCGAATCCGAAAATTAAAAGTTTTTTGACACTGTCCAGTTTATTCACCGTATTCTATCCTTTGTAAATCATTCTGCCGATTGTTTTGTATTAAACTTAGCTTCCTGTTTAAGTTCGTCGGAAGGCTGTGCCGCCTTGTTCCCCATGGCACATTTCCCGGTGAATACCGCGCCTTCGTCCACAATGAGATTGCCCACCTCGATGTCTCCGTCGATAAACGATGTCTGGGTCAGGTGAAGCTGACTTGCAACCTTGATGTTCCCTTCTATTTTTCCCGCTATATGAGCATTCGTGGCTATTATGTTGCCGGTTACCTTGCCGGTATCCGCCAGTACAACGTCCCCTTTAATATTCAGTTCCCCCTCCATGCTGCCTTCAATCCTCAATGTGCCCTCGGCATCCATATTTCCCCTGAATACTGAATTTTTCCCTATCAGGGTATCCACCTGGTCATATTTTGGAGTTGTATCCGATTTCTTACTGCTAAACATGGCTTACCTCCTTGATTGGTTAATTTAATAGGCTTATTCTTTTTCGTCCAGGCCTACCAGTTCTTTAACCTTAGTTTCTATATTCTTTAAAACTTCCAGCTTTTCGCGGACTTCTGCCGTTATAGAGTTCAATGTGTTGATTTCCTGCTGCTGGTCATTATTTATACTTTCCAGCTGTTTTATATCCTCCAACCTGTGCCTATATGTATAACTTAAATTCCTGGTCATATGGGACATTGCGGCCACATATATCACGAAAGCGAAAGCGGATACAAATACGAAACCTATTAGTATCTTCGGTAGTCTTATGGTTTTTGTGTTTTTCCCGGTGCCCCTCAGTATTTTCATGGTTATGTAACCGGGCCTTTTTTTATATAACGCCTTTTTCAAAGCGAACCCCTCCACAATATATGTTAATACTATTTCTACATCAAGCATAAAAATCCTTTTATTCTGAAGTATATTGTTGGTCACATTCTTTGCGTGGACTTGTTATAATTTAAATAAACACAAAAACCGGATTCGGGAGGTGGCGGATATGGTAGTTTTCATTGCCATAGAATTGGACAAAAGGTCCAGGGAAAAAATCAGCGAGTATGTGCGTAAAGGCATAAAACCTTTATGCAGGGGAGGAAGGTGGGTGGACAGGGATAATTATCACCTGACTCTAAAATACATAGGCAGGGCGTCGGGGGAAGAAATAAACGCGCTGTGCGGACTGCTCGGCGAAACGGCCGAACGCTATGAAGCTTTTATTCTCGGTACCGGCCGTGTGGGAGTTTTCGGAAAATCACAGGGCCTTAAGGCACGGGTTTTATGGATGGATTGTGCGGGGGATACGGCATCTTTGATGAATATAAGAAAACATATAGAGGACGGGGCAGTGGGGCTTGGGTTTGCAGCAGACAGAAGGTTTTCACCCCATATAACCCTTGCAAGGGATGTAGTTCTGACCAGGCAGCCGGATGAGATACAGCCAATGAATCCCGTTTGCTTTGATGTAACCTCTGTCAGCCTTATGGAAAGCAGGCCGGAACGGGGCGGAAGGGTATATGTACCCCTGTTTGTGCAAAGAATTGGGCACCCGGGAAGGGGTTAACCCATGTTTAGGTACAAAAGAAGGAAAATGACAAAACGAAGCGAAATAATAAACATGGGATATGTTGGCCGCTGGCAGTCATATAAATTGGGGGAGGGGATAATATGAAGACTGATATCCTAATCCGGGATGCATCCCAGGTGGCGACCTGCGCAGGCTGTGAAAGGCCGCGGAGGGGAAAGGAAATGTCCTACGACATAATAATGGAGGACGGCTGGATCGCCGTTGCATCCGGCAGAATAACAGGAATAGGAAAGGGTTCAATCCCGCGGGAGATAGAAATCGACGATGATACTCTGGTTATAGATGCGGCCGGTAAGACGGTGCTGCCGGGTTTTGTTGATCCCCATACCCATTTGGTGCACGGCGGTTCCCGGGAGAAAGAGCTTGCCCTTAAACTGGAAGGGGTACCCTATCTGGAAATACTGAAAAAAGGAGGGGGTATACTCAGTACGGTAAGGGCCACAAGGACCGCACCCGAAAGCGAGCTTATGGAGAAGGCGAAAAAAAGCCTTGATATTATGCTGCTTCATGGAACAACAACAATAGAGGCCAAAAGCGGATACGGTCTTAATATGGATGATGAGTTAAAGTGCCTGAGGGTGGCAAAAAATCTTGACAGGCATCACCCTGTGGATATTGTCTCAACTTTCCTGGGCGCCCATGCACTGCCCGAGGAGTTTAAAAATAAAAAGAAACAGTACATAGACTTCCTTATCGAAGAGGTAATGCCCTGTGTGAAACGGATGGATTTGGCGGAATTTTGCGATGTATTCTGTGAAAAGGGCGTATTCTCTGCCCAGGAAAGCAGGAAAATTCTCACCAGGGCAAAGGAGATGGGATATAAACTGAAGCTTCATGCGGACGAGATAGAACCACTGGGAGGGGCACAGCTTGCGGGTGAACTTGGGGCGGTAACGGCGGACCATCTGCTTGCCGTGTCGGATAAGGGACTTAGAAAAATGAAGGAAGGTAATGTTATTGCCGTACTGCTGCCCGGTACATCCTTTAACCTGTACCTGGGCAAATACGCAAGGGCAAGGGATATTATAGATGCCGGCCTGGCTGTTGCCCTGGCCACCGATTATAACCCGGGGAGCTGCCCCACCGAAAATATACAGTTAATAATCAGCCTGGCATGCCTGAAGATGAATATGACACCGGAGGAGGTTGTTTGTGCCGTTACAATCAACGGCGCCCATGCCATAGACCGGGGCAGTGAAATAGGAAGCCTTGAGGCGGGCAAAAAAGCAGACATTGTGGTGCTGGATGTGCCAAACATTTCATATCTTCCCTATCATTTCGGGATTAACCATGTCGACAAGGTAATAAAAAACGGCAGGCTGGTAGTGGACGGCCAGAGGCTCGTGTATTAAACCCCGGTATTAAAAGTTTATTAGTATTTTTTGGAGATATTTTTGTTAAGTAATGGTATAATTAGTTTAACATGTACCAAAGGAGGTACGGTATGTCTGAGAATCAACTGGTGGTTTTTATGTTGGGCGAGGAAGAATTTGGAATAGATATACTTGCCGTTAAGGAGATTATCAGATACAGAAAAACGGTAAAGCTGCCGGACACGCCTGATTTTATAGAGGGTATTATTAACTACCGGGACAGTATAGTACCTGTTTTGGATTTAAATAGAAGATTCAGGCTGGGCGGTAAAGAAAACGGGGATTTCAGAAGGATAATAATAGTTAACATGGGGGAAACGGGGGACCGTCAGGTGGGATTTCTTGTGGACCGGGTGGAGGAAGTACTGAGGCTTGATACCGAGTGCATCGAAGAAACTCCCGAGACGGTTAGCAAAGGCATGGACAGGCAGTATATAAGGGGCGTGGGTAAACTCGGGGACAGGCTTATAATTATCCTGGATATTGGAAGGGTGCTTTCAGACCGGGAAAAGGCCGACCTTAAGGAGATTGCCCGTACAGGCTGAATAAAATCTAGGGGGTTAATGATTATGGATGTAATGCCTTGGCAGGCGGTGGTGTTTATTAGTATCCCCGAAGCGTTTCTTTTAATGCTTATGGGGCTGGCTCTCACAGGGCTCAGGCCGGATCTAAAAAGGCTTGCGGCTGCCGCGGTAATACAGGCGGTGGGGTCGTTCTTTATAAGGCAGCTGTATTTTCCCTACGGCGTGCACACATTAATGCAGGTGGCTACAATGACGGTTTTGGCTAAATTTGCACTGAACTACCGGTGGAGCACCGTGCTGCCGGGAATACTTCTCGGACTTGCGATATTTGCGGGAATACTGGACCAACTGTATATCCCTTTCATAGTAAAGATAATACCTATTGAAGTCATTTTGAGCAATACATGGGTAAGAATACTGGTATCCCTGCCGCAGCCGTCGGCGATGCTAATAATAATTCTGCTTTGCTACAGGTATAACTTTAAGATATTCGATGTTACGGCGATTAAAGAAGGGATGTAAATGCTCGATAAAAGTGCAGTTTACATAGTAAGCATAATACTTTTTCAGGCTATTGTGCTAATAGTCCTATTTCAAAGCTTGTTTATAAGTACAGCAATAGAGTATATGGCTAATAGCGTACTTACTATTGTTCCCTATATGTCGTACATAGTAATAACCCTTACAATAATTACAGTTGTTACGGTGAGCAAGATGTCTCAGCTGGCCCGCAAGAAACACGAGCTGGAGATACAGGAGATAGAAAACCGGCATGTGCTGGAGCTTAACCAGACCCTCAGGGGACAGCGGCATGATTTTAACAACCACCTGCAGGTTATAAGCATGCTGGCCAAGGACAACAGGCTTGAAGCGGTGGTCGGGTACCTAGGGGACCTGACCGACGAGGCGGTGGGCATGAACAGCATACTGGGCATACGGAGCCCGGTGGTGGGGGCGCTTATAAGCGCCAAGATAAGCAGGGCGGAGCGCCTCGGCATAGAGCTTACGTACGACGTGCAGGGCGACATCGAGGGAGGAATGGTAAAGCCATTGCACCTGAGCCGCATACTGGGGAACCTGCTGGACAACGCCATCGAGGCGGTGGAGGAGGGGAAGGCGCTTCCAAAGAGGGTTGACCTCAGGATGTACTGTGATGATGTGAAAATTTACATAAGCGTTAAAAACCCGGGACAGATAGGCCATAGGGTTATGGACAGGCTGTTTGCGCCGGGGGTCAGCACAAAAAAAGGAAATAACAGGGGAATGGGGCTAAATATTGTAAAGGGCATTGTCGATATGTATAATGGGAGAATAGAGGTTTCCAGCGACGCAAAAAAGGGAGTGCGGATGCTGGTGGAGCTTCCCCGGTGAAGGAGGGGCCTTATGAAAAGGGTTTGCGACAGGCTTGCCGGGGCAATAATGCGGCGCGGAGGCCGGGAGGATGCCGACTTGGAGGTTATAAGCTACGGCCTGCAGTGCGCCCTGGTGACCATGCTCGAGTTTGTATCAATATTTATACTGGCGGCTCTCCTTGGAATGATTAGGGAAATACTGGTTATATTCGCAGTGTTTGTTACCGTAAGGCATGCTGCGGGGGGAGTTCATTTTTCCACATTTACAAGGTGCCTTGTTTCAAGCGTAATTTATATCATATCCGGCGGTTTTGCGGCGCTATTTATAATCGGACTGCCGGCGGTTTGGGGGATGCTTTACCTGGCGGCCGGTGGTATTTTTACGGTATATGCCGCTTTACGGCATGCGCCGAGGGAAAACCCGAACAGGCCGATAAGCGAAAAAGAACAAAGGAAATTTAGGGCGATATCGTTGGCAATGGTGGGTATAGTTCTAACAGGGCTTTTGATTGATTTGCTGTATAGGGGTAATGCTTTGTGGTACCACCACAGCCTGGTGACCGGGCTTTTGCTGGAGGGTTTTACCCTGACAAATGCCGGTCACCGAATGGTAAAATTCACAGAGAATAAGCTTGACAAAGGAGGAGGTGTAGCAAATGAAGAAAGCTAACGTATTCGCCGTACTTACCACACTGCTCGCATTAGTTGCCGCAGCCTTTGCCGGTGGCGCCAGTATGACTTTCCTGTATCAGCCCGAGACCCCGGAAGCGCTGAAGAGGTAGAAGAGGTTATCGAGGTGGACCTATTGTCCACCTCGATAACGTATGGGTCAAATAGCGATTTTTAGCAAAAAGGGTGATAATATGATAAGAATACTTATTTGTGAGGACCAGGAGGAAAATGCCATATACCTGAGGGGTATACTGGAGGGAATGGAAGGAACAAAGGTTGTGGGACACGCTTCCGACGGTGAAGCGGCGGTGGCAATGGTGGAAAAACTGTCCCCGGATTTGGTGTTTATGGACATAGGGCTTCCGGGAATGGACGGTTTAAGCACCATAGAGATAATAAAGGGGCTGAACCCCGACATCATTACGGTAATAACCACCGCCTATTCCGGGTATGCCCTGGATGCGTACAGGCTCTACGTTTACGATTATATAGTAAAGCCCTATGAAAGGGCCAGGGTAATAAAAACCGTTGCCAATATCCAGAAGCTTAAGGAAGACAGGGAAAAGGGCATAAAGGTATCACCCCACGGCAGGATAGGCAGAATTGTCATTAAGACCCGGGACGAGATAATATTCCTTGACCAGCACGAGATAGTCATGATAGAGAAGGATGAGGCCAAATCATGCATCTACACGGCCAGGGAAGTATTTGAAACCTACGATACCTTAAACAGTCTTGAGGAGCGGTTGGACGGGGGAATGTTTTTCAGGGCCCACAGGGCCTACCTGGTAAATATTCACTACATAGACCGCATAGCCAGTTATGGAAGAAAGGTCTACACAATAAAGTTTAAGAATATTGAAAAGGAAGCGCTGATCTCATATTCCCGGATAAACGACCTGGAATCTCTGATAAGTTAATATTCCTTCTGGACAAGCCAAAGGTCGTTTCTAGAGATATAAAGGTCGTTTTGACGAAACTTCCCACAAAATGCACTTTTTTTTTGTTATAATTAAAACCAGTAAGGGAAATCATTACCCCTATACTGCTTTATTAACCCCTTTATAATCCATTTAAAAGCCCCGTCTACCCCGGACGGGGCTTTTAAATATGTGGTATAATTCTATTACGGCTTTCAGTGCAAACTATGTGTCCGTATGAAGGGCATTTATTCAATAATTTTCGCTATAATTTTCTGTCATGCAGGATTAGCGTTGGAATTATAGAATTATTAATCAAGTCTTAATCCGGGGGTGGAACAATGAAGCACAGTTTAAAGGGGAAAAGAATAATCTGTTTGGTGATAATGGTTGCAATACTCAATATTGTGTCTGCAGCATTGGTACAGGCCACAGGCGAAGCGATATGGTATTATCCTCCCACGCCCCAGGGAAATGTCGGCATAAGAAAGCCGTCTATTCTATGGACCTTTTCCGGGTTGTCTTCAGACCAGGTAAAGGAAGTGCAAATGACGCTGGACGGTCGGAGAGTGGATGCATCCTTCAGGGACGATTTAAACTCGGTATTCTACTTGCCGCAGGAAAGCCTTAAAACAGGCAGACACAGCGTATCCATTGTAATAACCCTTAAAAGCGGAGTAAGGATTTCTTCGCCACCTTTCAGTTTTAACATATCAAGTACAGCCTTTGAGGAAGTACCCCAAACCCCTGTTTATGAAGAGGTAAGGGACAGGATTAATTATTACAGGGATATAATCGGTCTTAACAGGATGAGCATTGACAGAAGTCTCAATGCGGCAGCCAACA
>Ga0334900_1002563_pt1 | contig 15804 bp, 12 predicted proteins | sample GraSluR3_MG_2_FD_207231 | JGI IMG/M metagenome (GOLD analysis project Ga0334900, IMG submission 207231) | Sludge microbial communities from methane-producing bioreactor in Wageningen University, Netherlands - Granular Sludge_31_08-R3 | ecosystem: Engineered > Bioreactor > Anaerobic >...
TTTCTCGATTCAAAGGAATTTGAACAGGAAGTGATCCGCAAAGCGATCCAATCTCAGGAACGCGAGGGACTCCAACGCCCTCAAATTGAGGAACCTGCCGAGGTGTGGGAACGCAGGAAAACGTTCGTGCGAGACCAGCTGACCGATTTTTATTTCAGCCACCACCTGAGTTTTGAACTGATCGAGGAACTGATTGAGGAAGTATTGAGCGAGCGGGGCATCACCAGCCACGAAGCGCTTTACGAGTTCAACCCTGAGGTTGCACCCCAGGAGCTGCTCTTCAGTCAGGGCATGATGATCGAAAAGCTGCCTCCCTCGGAACGAAAACCACTGGAACCCCGCCTGCGTGAAATCAAGGTGGTCCTGATCCGAAACCTGATCAGCGATCAACTCCGTTATATCAACATCGCGCGCGATTGGTTTACCATCTCCGACCTTGCCGAAGTTCAACTGCACAAGATCGGTCATGGGCGGATCGGCGGTAAGGCCGCCGGGATGCTCCTGGCCTACCGCATCCTCAGAGAAAACCCAAACGAAGAGCTCCGAAAAAACCTCCGCACGCCGGAGTCGTATTACATGGGGTCGGACCTGCTCTACACCTTTATCTCCGTCAATAATTTTAACCATTGGAATAACCAGAAGTACAAGCCGGAAGATGAAATGCGTCGGGATTATCCCAAGATCATCGATGATTTTATCAAAGGGGAGTTCCCACCCAGCATCATTCAAAGGCTTGCGACCCTCCTGACCTCCGTTGGCAGGAAGCCGCTGATCGTGCGTTCTTCAAGCCTCCTGGAGGACAATTTCGGAACAGCCTTTGCCGGAAAATATGAGAGCATTTTCCTCCCCAACCAGGGAGAGCTTGAAGATAATCTCAAAGCACTCACCCAGGCGATTGCCCGGATTTACGCCTCCACCCTCAACCCGAATGCGTTGCTTTACCGGCGCAGCCGCGGCCTGCTGGATTATGATGAGCGGATGGCGGTACTGATCCAAACAGTTGAGGGTAAGCGCTTCGGCGACTATTTTCTGCCCGACGTTTCCGGTGTTGCCTTCAGCCATAACCAGTACCGCTGGTCACCGCAAATCCGTCAGGAAGAAGGCTTTATCCGACTTGTCTGGGGTTTGGGGACCCGCGCTGTAGACCGGGTGGGAAACGACTACCCCAGGCTGGTTGCCCTCAGCCACCCAACCCTGCGCCCCTCCAACACTGCAAAATCCATCCGCCGCTATTCCCAGCAATATGTCGATTTGATTGACCTGAAGGATAACGAACTCAAGACCCTGCCAACCCACGAGGTCTTACGCGGGGATTATCCTCCCTTACGTTACCTTGCCCAGGTGGATCAGGAAGGTTATTTCAGGTCAATCCGCTCAAATCTGGTGGACGCAGACCCTTCACAACTGATCCTGACCTTTGAAGACCTCCTGCGCCGTACGCCCTTCGCAGAACGGATGCGGATTTTACTAAAGACACTGGAGGAAGAATACGAGTCACCGGTTGATGTAGAATTCATCGCCGATGTGGACGAAGACAACGGCAAGCCGGAGATCAGACTTTCAGTTATCCAGTGCCGCCCCCTGAGCTATATGAAAGAGGAAAATGCGGTGGACCTGCCCCGCAACCTCGATCCCGACCAGGTCATCTTTACCTCAAGCATCATGGTTGCCGGCGGTTGGCTGGAAGAGATCAACTTTGTTTTGTTTGTCCCACCTGAGCGATACTTCAACATGCCGACCCAGTCCGCCCGCAACAAGCTGGAACGAGCCATCGGAAAACTCAACGCCGCCCTTAACAATGAAAGTTTCATCTGCGTCGGCCCCGGCCGCTGGGGTACATCCAATCCTGACCTGGGGGTACACGTGGATTACGCCGACATCTTCAACAGTAAAGCGCTGGTCGAGCTTTCCGGCCAGGGGATCGGCCCTGCACCGGAGCCATCTCTGGGCACCCACTTCTTCCAGGACCTGCTGGAGGGACAGATCTTTCCTCTGGCGGCATACATTGGCGAGGACGTCTTTAACCGGGATTTCTTCTACGACACCCCCAACCGGCTGGCCGAATGGATCGAGGTTGAACCCAAAATGTTTGACCAGCTCCGGCTGATCAGGGTAAGTGATTACAAAGCCAACCATCACCTCGAGCTGGTGATGAACGGCATAGAAGGCCGGGCAATCGCCTTTTTGGCCGAATCCCCGCGCGGCCGGGATGGCCGGCTTCAGTAATCTCCCCCACCAATCCCATATCCTTACGGGTGATCCAGATCAAGCGGCAGGAATGCCTTATGCCGATTTAACCGGTACCAGCGCCCATCCAGCGCAAGGACTATCCCATCCCCTCTGACCGCCGCCCAGCGTGCCAGCTCATACGCCAGCAGCCTTCCAAGATCATGTAATTGGCCCGCTTCCAGCGCAATAGTGAAGACCTCCTTTGTTTGAGCCAGGCGGGACCGGACGTCTTCGGATGTCGCCGTAGACAAAGCCTGAGATGTGACCTGAGCGGCGGCTTCGCCCTTCCAGCGATTCACCAGAATGGCACGGATGCCGTCTCCACGGTATTGCACCAGAATATACCGTGGATCCGCAGTATCTGAAATTACAATCCGGAGGTGTTCCAGAGTCAGCCCAATCAGATCAAGGTCCAACCCATACTGCGCGCATAATGTTGGATAATTGGATTCAGTGACCGCACCAAGTATCTCCTCCTCAGTGAAGTTTGCTATCGGCCCCCGGTTGAATACATAAATCGCGATTGCCATCAGGTCTCCATAACCAGCCTAATCGGTTCAGACCCGGGTGTCAAGATGTTTCACGTGAAACATTTGGGGGCAAATTATTGAATACTTTCGAGGTGTTTTGTTTCACGTGAAACCTTCCCCAGGAAACCTCTGGTGTCCGTTTGCTGACGGTTAGCGACATGATGTGTTGGTTGGCGCTTGAGGTGAAAGCACTCTGCCTTTTAGCCTCAAAGAGGGAGAGCATTGTGGCAACTTTTGAGAAACAATTTCCAGAAAGAACATTTTATGTGATTTTTTATTGCCGTCTATTTATTATATATTAATTATAATTATATAATATATTATTACTGTCTCATGTTTTGACGATTCCTTCAGGCCTTCGGAGCCAGTCGCAAAAACAGTAAAATACCATGACAATTCCGGCCCACATAACAAGAGAATCTGTTATGCTTTGCATAATTCTGTTATTCTGTTTATTGATCAGATAATAAGAGTTTTCTTATCAGGCAGGCACCAGTTAATTTAGGGAACGCGATGGTCCGATCCAAATCCTCTCGGCGGTTTATCGTTCAGCTTGTAATCACTTTCATGCTCTTTGCGCTTGGCATTATCATTGTTGTCGGTGCGCCGGCTGCCTGGCTGCTCAAACGCCAATCCGACCGCCAGCTGACCGCCCTGCTTGAACAAACCTCCCAGACAACGCTGGCCCTTTATGAGAACAAAGTTTCTCAGCTTCAAAATCTTGTCACACTCCTTGCTGAAAGACCTACCTTGAATCGTCTGGTTCTCGTAAATCACGATCCTCTTGCCCTATCCTCCTATCTTGATGATTTCCTCAGGAATACCCCAATGGATGCTCTGGTGATCTGCAAGTCAGATGCTGCCATGGAGATTAAAGGCATCCATGCAAGTTCCGAAATCTGCGAGGTTTCTTCTTTCAACACCTTCTCTGTCGTCAACGCTCAGGGCTGGTTATTCGCCAGTGCGAATCTGCCTGACTCGGGCCTTGAAGATATCCGAATTATTCTTGGACAACAGGCCGAAACGGTTTTTTTGGAGTTTTCTCCGCAAAGCGGTGTTGATTATCTCCTTTTCCATCAGGAAGACCCGGTCGCTGCCAGTATTGAGATCGACACGAATCGAGCCGTCATTCAGGAGCTGATCAGTCAATATACTGATGGAAACCTGTCTCTTCATCACTTATCCTTGAGCAAAACAGGCACTGATTCCGCAGCTTACAGGGCCACCCTCATATCCGACGCGAATATGGATCAGAGCCTTGTCTGGTTTGGGCTGCTGAATATCGAGCCCTATTCAATCCTCAACCGCCAGCTGCTCAATATCGTATTGTTAACCCTGGTTGTGGTCAGTTTAATCGGAGGGATCGCAGCCGTTATTCTGTCGCAACGGATCAGTAAACCGATGTCGCAGCTTGCCCGGTCCGCATCCGCTCTGAGGGGCGGCGACCTGACAAATCCTCTTGATACGCGGTCAAACATCCGCGAGATCAACCAATTAACCAATGCCTTTGAAGATGCGCGGATCAGCCTGAAACACACCCTTGATCAACTCCGAATGGAAAAAGTCTGGATTGAAGACCTTTTGAATGCCATCGTGGAGGGAATCCTGACCCTTGATCATAAGAATCGGATTACGTTTGCCAGCGATGCGGTTACACGGATCCTTGGGTTTGATTCATTCCAGATCCTCAACGCTTCCGTTGACGAACTATTCATCCCGATTCCCGGAGAAGAACCTTTCAGTCATCAAATCCCACTTGCAAACCAAAGCCGGCGAATCCCGGTCGTCATCAACAATCGCGAAATCCTTTTATCCGTGTCTGTGTCCGAATTTGTCCCCCCGGATGCCGGCAACGCCACCCGGGCACTGGTCATACGGGATGTGACGGACGAAGAACGTATCCATAAACTGGTGGGAGAATTCATCTCAAATATCACCCACGAATTCAGAACGCCGTTAGCTGCCCTGGCTGCATCGGTCGAGCTCTTGATGGACCAGCTCCCCGAATTGTCGACCCCTGAGATTGAGCGGTTGTTACACTCTTTAAATATCGGGGTTATCAATCTTCAATCCTTAATTGACAATCTGATTGAAGCTGCCAGCATTGAAGCGGGACGGTTCAAGGTCAATCCTCAGCCAACCGAACTCAGCACGATTATTGTAGACGCTGTCAACACAATCCAACCCATCATTGATAAACGAGGTCTGGCGCTTCATCAACCGCAGTATAAACCTTCCTTTTTCGTCATGGCAGACCGCCGCCGGACGGTCCAGGCTCTGATTAATTTGCTATCCAATGCCATCAAGCATAGCCCGGCAGGCGGCAAAATCACCATCTCAACTTTGCTCCTGGGAAAACAGGTTATGGTTGAGATCCATGATGAAGGAGAAGGTGTCTCCCCTGAACTTGAAAGACACCTTTTTAACCGCTTCATCACGCCTGAAACAAACAGCGATGCAGCCCAGCTTGGACTCGGTCTTGGCCTTTCTGTCGTGAAAGCCATCATCGAAACCCAGCAGGGTGAGGTGGGGTATAAAAACAGCGAAACCAAAGGCGCTGTTTTCTGGTTTACAATTCCAATGTTCACAGGAAGCCCAGAATGAAAGTATTGATTGTTGATGACGATCCCACCCTGGCAGATTTGCTGGCATTCACCCTGCGCAAAGCGGGTTTTGAACCACTGATGGCGCTAACCGCACCTGACGCGATCCGGGTTTTTGAACAAACGCCTTTAGACCTCATCATTCTGGATGTCAACCTGCCCGGTGAACCGGGGTTGCGTGACGGGTTTGATATTTGCGGCCGGATTCGCCAGACCTCCGATGTCCCTATCATTCTATTGACCGTCCGTGACGATGAAGAGGATGTGATCAAAGGGTTGAACATCGGCGCTGATGATTATGTCCTCAAACCCTTCAGCCCCCGCCAGCTTGTGGCCCGGGTTCAATCTTTACTGCGTCGTGCCGTTCCAGGCACAGGACATGAGGATGCACCGTATTCATTTGAAGACCTCAAATTTGAACCCTCCCGCAGGGAGGTCACCCGTCTCGGGCAGGATCCGGTCACGCTGACAGCGCTGGAGGCCCGCCTGCTGGGGTATTTGATGCTCAACCAGGGTCAAATCCTGCCTGCAGAAAATATCATCACCCATGTATGGGGACCCGGGCGGGGAAGCGCTGAAATGCTGCGCCAAATAGTCCGCCGCCTGCGGGTCAAAATTGAACTGGACCCCACCGACCCGCAGCTCATCAGGAACCTACCTGGTGTTGGTTACAGCTTCACGGAGTAATTCTATCTGAAATAACCAGGGGGGATCCGGTTTTTGTCACACCTTTATCACAGCCCTGTCACTGCGCCAGTCACAACCGGAAAATATAATGATGCTGCCAAGTAATTTGCAGTATCTTTTTCGATTTAATCACTTGATCTGAGGGCTTCATGTCTATCTCGCTGGAAAACATCAGCAAACACTATGACCACCAGGTTGTGGTCAATAACATCAACCTGGAAATCAATGATGGCGAATTCTTCGTGCTGCTGGGCGCCAGCGGCAGCGGGAAAACCACAGTTCTCAATATCATCGCAGGGCTAATCGAACCTGATAAAGGCAAAGTTATGCTCCATGGGCGCGATGTCACCCATCTACCCCCCCAGAAGCGGAATACTGGCTTTGTGTTCCAGAGCTATGCCTTATTTGAATATATGACTGTTGCACAGAACATCGAATTTGGACTGCAAGTCCGCAAGGTTTCTCAGAAACAACGCCAGAAAAAACGCGATGAACTGCTGGAACTGGTCGGGCTGATCGGGTTAGGCAGCCGGATGCCCAGCCAGTTATCGGGCGGGCAGCAGCAGCGGGTCGCTCTGGCCAGGGCGCTGGCGGTGGAGCCGGATGTCCTCCTCCTTGATGAGCCTTTGGGTTCTCTTGATGCAAAGATCCGGGTGGACCTGCGCCGCAGCCTCAAGAAAATCCAGCGCCAGCTGGGGATTGCGGCCATCCTGGTCACCCATGATCAGGAAGAAGCCTTCGATCTGGGAGACCGAATTGGGGTGATGAACTTCGGGCGGTTGATCGAAGTGGGAACACCGCAAGAGCTGTATCAATACCCAAAGACAGAATACGTGGCCTCCTTTTTAGGTTCGGCCAACCTTCTGCTTGGACATATTGAAGAGAAAAAGGTCTACCTCGGGAAACACGCTTTTCCTCTGCCTGAAGAAGCTGACAACCTGAGCGTGAATGGTCGTGCTCAGATCCTCTTCCGTCCGGAAGATGTCGCATTGGCGAAGCGCCCTGAAGACCTGGGATGTCTGCCGCTTGGTCAGGGGAAGGTGATCGAAAAATGGTTCAACGGATCCATTGAAGGGCTTCGGGTTGAAATGCCTGCCATCGAGGGGGTACGGGCGATTTCACCTGCTGTTCCCTATGGCAACCCCAGCTTTCTCATGGATGTTAACCGCCAACCTGAGCAGAGCACAAATCTTCCCTTTGAAATTGGGCATATGCCCTGGGTCGGCATCCGACGCCTGCATGTCCTTTCGCACCCCGGGCTGACCTTTCTGCTTGTCACCGACGGCTCACTCCGCAGCCAATCAGCGATCAGTATGGGCGGATATATGTCTCGCATGGCCCATGCTCAAGTGGTGTTGCTGGGTGTCGGGGAAGACCTACAAAAGCTTGAGGATCATCTCCTGGAAGCGAGAAAACAAATTGGCAGCGGCATGGCTTCCTTACAGGTTCAAACCTCTTCCGTGCCTTTTTCGGCGGCAATTGCCAATTGTGTGGAGAAGCAGCCTGTCGAAATGGTCGTCCTCGGATGGCGTCCGACGGCGGGACTTGAGCAGCCAGAGCAAATCTTACAAGCAGGCGACCATCACCTCTTCCTCGCTACCAAACCCGTTGCCCGGTTGAGCAAGGCTTTGATATGTCTTGCGACCGGTGAACCTGGAAAAGACAACGTCGTCTTTGCGGGGCGTCTGTTAAGGCACATGGGGGCAGAGGCCACCTTGTTTACCGCAATTCCCGAAGCATTAAAAAACGACTCCCCCTATAACCGAGTAGAACGATTCCTCTCCGATGGGCAAAAAAGCCTGGCCCGCTTTGGGGTCCCGTCAAAAACGCAAATCAGAACGGGTGATTTATTGCCGGCATTACAAGAAGAGTTGAACAGTGCTGACTATGACCTGCTTGTCCTTGGCGCAACGCTTCCGAATCAACCCGGCAAGGTGAGTTTGGGTGGTGTGGTAGGTTCAATCATCAATACCGTGGAAAATTGTTCTTTCTTAATTGTGCGGTCTCATCAATATCAACGTTTGCAAACTCGTATGAGGAGAAAATTATGAAGACGTTATTGAAGTTTTTTTTGCTGACGCTTATCCTTTCATTGACGCTTGTTGCCTGTGGCGGTGACTCACGGAACGAAAACGAAGTCAATCTCATCCTTGGTGCTTATACCACGCCGCGAGAGGCCTACAGGATCATTATCCCTCTCTTTCAGGAATATTGGCTGAACGAGACCGGTCAGACGGTCACATTTGAAGAGTCCTATCTGGGATCGGGAGCTCAATCCCGTGCGGTGATCGATGGTTTCGAAGCGGATATTGTGGCGTTGTCTTTGGAAGCTGATGTCAACCGAATCCAGGAAGCCGGTTTGCTCACCCATGACTGGAAAGCCGGTCCCTATAACGGTATCGTGACCACTTCCATAGTCTCCTTTGCAGTCCGGGCAGGGAACCCACTTGCGATTAAAGATTGGAACGATCTTACCCAGCCCGGACTGGCGCTGCTCACGCCAAATCCGAATACCAGTGGCGGCGCAATGTGGAACATTATGGCGGTTTATGGCGCGGCTTTACGTGGCCATGTAGAAGGGGTCCCGGCAGATGACCCGGAGGCAGCCCTGGATTTCTTATGTCAGGTTTTAAGCAACGTGAGCGTGATGGATAAAGCAGCCCGTGACAGCATCCTGAATTTTGAAAAGGGGATCGGCGATCTTGCGATCACCTATGAAAACGAGGTTCTGGTGGGCAGGCAATCCGGTCAGGATTATGACCTTGTCATTCCCACATCCACGATCCTGATCCAGAACCCGGTTGCGCTGGTCGATGCCAGCGTTGATAAGCATGGCACACGGGAAGTCGCAGAAGCGTTTGTTGACTTCCTGTTCACACCCGAAGCCCAGGAGGTCTTTGCGGATCATGGGTTGAGGGTGGTCAACCCGGAGATCGCCGCCTCAACAACAGACCAATACCCCGAGGTTGAGGACCTCTTTACAGTTGATTACTTTGGCGGCTGGGAACGAATCATGACGGAGATTTTCGGTGACGAAGGTGTTTACACCCGGGCAATCCTGCAAGTCCAGGCCGGGGAGCAATGATGGATCAGGCCCTCGTACAAGGCCAAAAGAAGTCCTCCTTTTCCAATCTCGTTCTGCGTGTACCGGGGATTCTCTACATCCTCCTGATGGTCGTGATCCCCATCCTTGTCATCCTTCAGGATGGATTCCGCGAGGGGCTTTCGGGACTCTGGCATCAGATCACGCTCCCCCTTGCCAGGCACGCGATCGGTCTGACCTTATGGACATCGGCCTTGATGACGGTCATCAACGCCGTCATGGGATTGATAACGGCTTATGTCTTCGTTCGTTACGAGTTCCCCGGCAAACACATCCTCAATGCCATCATCGATCTTCCCCTTGCGATCCCAACGCTGGTCACGGGCGTGATGCTGGTCATGCTGTATGGGCCGCAAGAAACCTTGGGCAATTTCCTGCTTGAAAAACTCGGGTTACAGGTGATCTTTGCCCCACCCGGGATTGTAATCGCCTTGCTGTTCATCTCGTTTCCCTTTGTAGTCCGGGCCATCCAGCCGGTCTTGCTGGAACTGGATCGTACTCAGGAAAAAGCTGCTGAGACCCTCGGTGCCAGTTCCTGGATGACCTTTCGGAAAGTTGTCCTGCCTGCTCTGATCCTGCCGACTATCAGTGGTTCATTACTGAGTTTTTCCCGGGCGATTGGAGAATTCGGAGCAGTGGTGATCGTTGCCGGGAATATCCCCCTGAAATCACAAACCGCCGCTGTGTATGTTCTCGGAGCGGTTGAATCTGAAAACAGGCTGGGAGCAAGCGCAATCTCCATCCTGTTGATTAGCATAGCGCTGATTGTCCTGGCTATTGCTAATGCGCTTCAGAAAGCCTGGGTAGCCCGCAGATGAATCAGGAGAAGCAAGGATGGGGCGCATGGCTGTTGATCCTTCTGGTCATTGCTTATATGGGCTTTCTGATTGTAGCGCCCATTATTGCCATGGTTCGGGGTGCTTTTGAAGAAGGACTGGGAGCGATCTGGCAAAGCATTACCTCGGCGGCACTTTTTCAATCCCTGTTCCTTTCTCTGAGAATTGCGCTGCTGGTCGTCCTCGTCCAAACCATCTTTGGGACTCTGATCGCCTGGGTTATTGTCCGGCATCAATTTTTGGGGAAAGCCCTGATGAACGGAATCATTGATGTCCCCTTTGCAATTTCCCCGGTTGTGGTCGGATATATGTTGCTGCTCCTTTTTGGACGAACAGGATTCTTCAGCCCCCTGATGGATACTTTGGGTGTCAGAGTCGCATTTGCCCTGCCCGGGATGTTCCTGGCAACGCTTTTTGTCTGCCTGCCGTTCATGATCCGTGAGATGATCCCCGTCATCAGCAACCTGGACTGGAGTCAGGAGAACGCCGCAGCGACCCTGGGCGCCGGCAAATGGACAATGTTCTGGCGCATCATTTTCCCCCAGCTCAGAAGCGGGTTGATTTACGGGATCACCTTGACCTTTGCCCGGGCGCTGGGTGAATTTGGCGCTGTACTGGTCATTGGCGGAGGTGTTCAGGGAAGAACGGAAACCACAACCCTTTATATTTATCGTTCGCTGGAAGAACGTCGTTTCATTGAAGCTTATACGGCTTCTCTATTCCTGGGATCTTTCTCAGTCCTGATTGTTTATCTTGCAGACTGGCTAAAACGCATCCAGGACAAAAAGAAGCAAATGCCCTCTGGAGAGATCCGTCTCTGAGACAGACCAGATAGAATACTAATTCAAGTCAGACGCTCTGGCAATCAACTCTTTGGTCTCCGGCAGAGGTTTGCCATCCAGAATCTCGAAAGAATATCCAAGCTCGCCAAGCAACGCGATTGTGGGTTCATGTGCATCCCGCTGATGGGTATCGAGAAATATAATCGGGCGGTGTTGTGCAAGGATTTCACGCGCGCCTTGCAGGACTTCAAATTCCGCACCTTCAACATCCACCTTGAGATAATCAGGCGGTAATAATTCTCCCGTTCTGACCAACTCATCCAATCTCACCCGCCGGACAGAAATCTCACCCGATGCCGACAAATGCCCCATGGCAGTGCTCGCACCCAGGCCAAAGAAGGCCTCACCGCTTTGGTCAGACACGGCGGCCTCAAAAACCTCAATCTGATCCATCCGGTTGAGAGCAACATGCTTTTTGAGAAAGTAGACGTTGCGCGGCAGCGGTTCAAAGGCATAGACCAGGCCTTTGTCGCCAACCAGCACGGCAGCTAGCAAGCTAAAATACCCGACGTTGGCCCCGATGTCGTAAACAACCGACCCCGGCTTGATCTCGCCTTCAAAAGCAAGGCGTTTGTTAAATTCGTAACTCCCCAGCCAATAGCCATGCTCACCGGAGCCGACGATCCACTTCCTGCTACGGAGCCGGCCCTGGAGGATTGGCAAAACCATCCTCTTCGGGATCAGTTTCAGAGGTAATCTGATCAGCCTGCCCCAAAAGCTTTGGTTCGTGATTCTTGAAAAGTTCATAAATCTTTGATTCCATGATTGGTGATGATCCGGCTGGACAATTATACCCGGGTTGCCCGACCGGGATGCCGGAATCCCCTGCTGAGAATCTTTAGTTAGGATTATGAATTATAATGATGCCCGAGATACCCCAGCCTGGATAATCCCTTTGAGGATCACCTCCAGGCATATCAAATTCTGATATACATAAGATATCACCATGAACACTCCCGCCTACAGCTTGAAATATCCCCGCAAAACTCTAATTCGCAAGAGTATGACTGCACTGGGCGGCATGCTTCTAACCATGCTCACAGAAGTCGAGATCATCGGGAAAGAGCGCCTGCCGGTGGAAGGCCCTCTCATCCTGGCGGGCAATCACGCCGCTGTTCTCGAGGCAGTGATGATGGCCGTTTATACCCCGGGTATGGTGGAATTCATCGGCAATGGGGATATCCCCTTCGATCCCAACTATGCCTTCATCGCCAATGCTTATGGCCTGATCCCGGTCAATCGGGGCAACCTTGATCAGAAAGGCCTGCAGATGGGACTGGATGTCCTGGCGCAGGATGGGATCCTGGGCATCTTCCCGGAAGGCGGCATCTGGAATCCAACGCAAATGCAAGCCCAGACCGGCGTTGCCCGGCTGAGCTATAAGGCCCGCGCGCCGATCCTGCCAATCGGGTTCGGGGGTGTTAAAGACAGTTTGCAGGAAGCTCTCCATTTGAGACATCCCACGCTGACCATGCGGGTCGGGGAGATTATTCCGCCGGTCAGCCTTGAGGACACAGAGCAATCCATGAAAGCACAACTGGAAATCGCCGCCAGAGAGATCCTGAACGCCATCAAAGCTCTTGTACCAAAGGAAGATCTGGAGGATTATCATAACCGGGTGGACGAAACCTACCATCTCGAAATTGAGGTCTATTCCGAAACCCGGAAAGTTGACCTGCCCCCTGCGCACCAGGTCACGCACAGCTCAGCATATGCCCGGTTCCTCTACAATCCAACCTTGCTGGATGTTCTGAACCGCAACCTGCATCTCCCCCTCAAGCCGCTTAAGGATATCCACCCCTGCTCGAAACTCCGTCCCGTATTGACTGCCTGGGAATCGATCCTCAATTACCTCGAAATCAATCCCGGTTTTTTCACTTACCGGTTTGGCGTTCAGGAAGGCCTTGAAGTGAAAAAGGCGCTTCATGAACTGCGTCAATTGGGGGAATGGGCACTCTCTTCCGGATACCGGCTCAAGATCAGTCCGGTCCGGTGTTTTAAAAACGCCCGTACTGGTGCGCAGGTGATTGAACGCGGCGGATGCTTCCCAAAGCGGTTATGAATCCAAGACATCAATAACACCTTTTTATTATCCCCGCGTCAGGATTCTGCCCCAGTTCCCCGGAATTGACAGCCTGAGTCTATCCTCCTCAACATTGAAGGACTCTCCCTGACCAAGCTGATCAATCCAGATCCCACCCATCCCTGGCAGATCCAATGAAAGTTCTGCGGGTTCTTTTGCGCTATTAAGAATGATAATGACCCTCTCATCGCCGGATTTACGGGTGAACGCGAACTGCTGATGGTTGACGTGCAGCTCCTGATAGGCCCCGTGCCGCAAAGGCATGAGAGCTTTTCTCAGGTTGGCCAGTTGCCGGATAAACCCGGCAAGACCTTCAACCGGTGCCTCCCGTTTGCATTTTTCCAGATCCAAAGCCGGGCGGAGGGCGGCATCCGTCCACTCATCTTTAACTGCACTTTCGCCCCACTCACTGCCGTAATAGGCTGATGGAATTCCGGGCATGGTGAACAGCAGCAGATAGAGTGGATAGAGCAATGAAGAACCCTCAAACTTGCTGGCAACCCGGTCGACATCGTGGTTATCCACAAAATTATAGAGCCAGAGATTCTGATAGATTCCCTCATGCCCAAACTGACGGTTCAAGGCATAGGCGATCTCAAAATAATTGACATCCACCAAGCTTGAATACAGCCCTTTATAACATTCATAGTTGGTCACCGAGTCCAGTGTCTCCGGGTTCGCCCAATCCCGGTAATCGCCGTGTACCACCTCGCCCATCAACCAGAAATCCGGTTGGCGGGATTTGGTGAAGGCATGCAACGCCTGAAGGAAATCCTTATCAATACAGTCCGCAGCATCCAACCGGAGTCCGTCAATCGCAAACCTGTCCATCCACATCGCCACCGCATCAAATAGATGCTCCCGGACATGGGGATGTGCCAGGTTGAGTTTTACCAAACTGGTGTGCCCCTGCCAACCTTCATAGCTGAAAGTGTCCCCATGCGGACTGCGTTCACCAAACCGCAGGTTGAAGAACCAATCTTTATAGGCTGACCCTTCACCATTCTTGAGAACATCCTTGAAGGCCCAGAAATCCCGCCCGACATGGTTGAAAACGCCATCCAGAACCAAGCGGATTCCTTTATGATGAACGCTTTCTGCAAATCTGGCAAAGTCATCATTATCGCCCAGCCGCCGGTCGATCTGATAATAATCGGCTGTATCATATCCATGGCTTGAAGATTGAAATACCGGCCCCAGGTAAAGCGCATCCGCACCCAGCGATTTGAGATGGTCCAGCCAGGGATAAAGTACCTCCAGCCGGCATTCAACGGGAAGCGTAAAGTCATTCCGCTCAGGTGCACCACATAAGCCGAGCGGGTAAATGTGATAGAAAACGGCGTCCTTTGCCCAGGGTGAAACCATAAATCAATCTCCTTGCGCTGTGCAGATGGATGATCTGACAGCCTAATCGAATACCTAAATGACCTATCCTCTTAACTGAAAATCCCATGCATGAATTGATGAACCGTCAGGTAAACCACCTCATCGGTCAGCGTCAATTCCCCATTGAGAAAAAGCCCGATCATGGCATGGATCGCCCCCAGGAAACCGGCCGCATATCTACGGTGGCGGCCCCTCATGTTGCCATGATCCTCCGCAGCCCTGAGAAATATGTCTTCAAGAAATGCCTGTTGTTTCTTTGAGACCGGTCGGATTGCCTGGTTTGACTCAGATTCAGGAGGGGAAAAGTACATGGCAAGCTGCATCCGGTAAAAGCTGCTGTGCTCTTCCGCAATCTGAAAATAGGTCCGGGTGATCGTCTCAAGTGTCATGACCAGGTCTCCCTGATATGCGCCTGCCCCCATGATCCCCGCCAAAAGCTGCCCGGATTCCCGGTCGATCAACGCATCCAACAACCCCCGTTTGCTGGAAAAATAATGATAGAGAGTGGGTTTGGTGACGCCTGCGGCATCTACCACATCCTGCACACTGACCGCATCGTACCCGCGCAGGCTGAAAAGCTCCAGAGCCCGATCCAGCAGGATCTGTTTGTTATCCATGGAAAACATTCTATACCGTTCGGTATAGAATGTCAAGTCATTTCATTTAAGTAATCCTAAATAACAAGGTTACTATCTCTCATTCCACATAAACCGTGACATCATCCACTGCATCACGCTGTCTCGCTTCGGGTGATTGGTCAGGATAACCGAGCGATACAGCTGCGATCATCTGACCTTCCGCTCCCAGCCAATCACAAAGTTCATCGTATCCAAAAAAGACATCGCAAATCCAAAGCGACCCCAGACCGAACTCAACCGCAGCCAGGAGCATGTTTTGGATTGCCGCACCGATGGACTGGATATCAACCACATCTGAGAAATATCCATAGCTATCTCTTTCCGACATGGGATGCGCTCCGGTCGGGTTAAAGATAAAGACCGTGACTGGTGCCTGCGCCATCACCTTAATGGTATATTTGGCGCTTCCTGTTCCAATCCCCGCCTCCTTCGTTTTATCCATCCCCTGCTGCATTTTTTGTATCATTTCAGCCCGTTTAGTTTCATCGACAACATAAAACCGCCAGGGCTGTTTGTTTTTACCCGAAGGTGCCAGGGTGGCAGTTTCAAGGATCTTATTCAACAGGTCACGTGAAACCGGGTCCGGTTTAAATTTGCGAATACTTCTTCTTGATGCGATCGCGGTCAATGTTTCCATCAAAACTATGCTCCAATTCCAGCGTCAGCTCACAGACTCAATTTTGGTCCGCTATGAGATATCGCCACTGGTCTTCACCAGGCTGTCATCTTATCCTTGGTTTACGATTTTTCTTTTACCAGATTATAAAACGCTTTATTGACTTTGACCCAAGTCACTCAAATTCCTGCCAGTTCTAAAAAACGAATAGTCTTTTCAGGAGGAAGGGATATGGAAAGGTTAACTTATTC
>Ga0334900_1002565_pt1 | contig 15796 bp, 10 predicted proteins | sample GraSluR3_MG_2_FD_207231 | JGI IMG/M metagenome (GOLD analysis project Ga0334900, IMG submission 207231) | Sludge microbial communities from methane-producing bioreactor in Wageningen University, Netherlands - Granular Sludge_31_08-R3 | ecosystem: Engineered > Bioreactor > Anaerobic >...
GTTAGGTGGCTATTTGGGTTTTAAGTAAACCTTTGACTTCTAAAACAATCTCATAATCATCCAAAATCAAACACAAAACCTAATACTAAACTACAATGCTACGTTTTTGCCTTTTAACCATCCTTTTTGCTATTGCCTCAAGCGTATTTAGCCAACAACCACTTCCAAAGGGAATGACCGAAGCCGAAAGGCTTATTTGGGACGAATATCTAAAGAATTATCCTAGCGACCGAGGAACTGCTCCACCTACCGAAACCCCTCGAACCCCAGCCGAATGGGAAGAGATGCAAGGTGTTGTAATCACCTGGGCTGCCTACCAGCAAAATTTACGCGAAATTGTTCGCCATGCCAAGCAGTACGTAACCGTTTACATTGTTTGTAGCAACCCAACAACAGTACAAAACTATTTGGCCGAGGGTGGAGTAAATACCGATAACATTGTTTTTGTTGAAGCCGATTACGACTCGGTTTGGGTGCGCGACTACGGCCCCCAAAGCATCTACCTTAACGGAACCAACGAGCTTGCCTTTGTCGATTGGGTGTATAACCGCCCCCGCCCAAACGACGATGTAATTCCCTCGGTTATGGGCACTGAATTAGGCGTTCCAGTTTACCAAATGACTCAAGCACCCAACAGGCTAACTGCCACAGGTGGCAACTTTATGACCGATGGCTACGACCAAGGGTTCTCATCGGAGCTAATATTTGAGGAGAACAGCACCCTAACCGAAGGTGAAATTGATAACATTAAGTACAGCTACATGGGCATTGACCCATACGTAAAAATGACAACCCTTCCCTACGATGGCATACACCATATTGATATGCACATGAAACTGCTCGATGAGGAAACGCTCCTCGTAGGCCAATACCCAGCGGGAGTTTCCGATGGACCACAAATTGAGGCAAACCTCAGCTATATCCTTAACAACTTCCAAACCCCTTACGGAAGGCCGTACAGGGTTGTGCGTATCCCCATGCCAGCCGATGAGAACGGTGAATATCCTGATGATGAAGGAACGTATTACGACCCAGACTACCTCACCTACACCAACGCTGTTATACTAAACGGCCTAGTGCTTGTGCCTGTTTACGGGCTTCCGCAAGATGATGAAGCGCTAGATATTTATCGCGAAGCCATGCCAGGTTACAACGTGGTAGGCATTAACATGCGTAACGTAATACCTGCCAGTGGGGCCATTCACTGCATTACCCGCGAAATAGCAGCTAACGATCCCATACTTATTAGCCATGCACCCTACTTCGGAGTAATTGATTACTCAACACAGGGCTACACGGTAGATGCAACCATTTCGTCGGCTGAGGGGATTAGCAATGCATCGGTATTCTGGAGCACCGATGCAACCGCTGGTTTTAACGAAGTAGCCATGCAGCAAGGCGAAGGCGAAAGTTACACAGCAACAATACCCAGCCAACCCGTTAACAGCACTGTTTACTATTACATTAGCGCAACAAACATCAATAGCAAAACCGCAGCCAAACCTCTAGTTGCTCCGTTGGGGTATTACGAGTTTGAACTAAATCCAACATCGGCTCCCACCCATCTTCTTGATGTAACAACATCAGGGAATGGATTTACCAATTTTATTGGAAACAACCTTGAGTTTACCGATGGAACAGAAATAACCCTATCCGCATCGGCAAGCGATGGATGGCAATTCGACCGGTGGGAGGTTAGCGATGCAACATACCAAACCAGCGAGGTGCAAATTACAATAAGCCAAAACCTTAGCGCTACTGCCTACTTCACCGAGGTTTCGTCGGTATTTGCAAACATGCAAGGTAAGCTAAGCCTTTACCCAAACCCCACTAACGATAGGGTACGCATTGTTAACCCAACAACCTCAAAAAACCTAAGCGTTATGGTAGTCAATGCAGCAGGAGCAAATATTAGCATTGATACACAAGTACAAAACAACGAAATAACCCTTAACGCAGCAACGCTACCAAGCGGCGTTTACCTTGTAAAAATAGTTACAGCCAACAAGGTTTGGAGCGGCAGGTTTGTGAAGATGTAGAAGAGGGAATTTTGGTAATTCAATCCTGACAGGTTTAAATCCTGTCAGGATTTAAAAATTTAAAACACCTCGGGGTTGATTGGGAGGTTTCGAAAAGGGCATGACGGAACCGTACAAAGTAATTTCAATTCCACTATGGGATGATTGGAAGGCTGAAAGCGATGGGCACACGTTTATAGCCAACCAGTTTCAATTCCACTATGGGATGATTGGAAGATCGCAACCACGCCGTAACGGTAAAACCATATCGTAGTTTCAATTCCACTATGGGATGATTGGAAGTTGTTTGAGAACGCTCACCACCTTGTGGCCAAGCTCGTTTCAATTCCACTATGGGATGATTGGAAGAGAGCAGTGGCATTTGGGCAGCGTTGCAGGCGTTGGTTTCAATTCCACTATGGGATGATTGGAAGGGTAACACAATTTATGCTGATGAAGGCATTATCACAAGTTTCAATTCCACTATGGGATGATTGGAAGCGTTGTAAAATGCCTGTTGTTGCTCGCACGTTAGTAGTTTCAATTCCACTATGGGATGATTGGAAGTAGCCTGCTTTCTCAATTTTATCCTTAATAATATCAAGTTTCAATTCCACTATGGGATGATTGGAAGAATGGCTTTTCTAATCTCAATGCCGTCTTTATATACGTTTCAATTCCACTATGGGATGATTGGAAGAAACCAGCGTGCGACCACCTCTTAGCCGTTAACGAATGTTTCAATTCCACTATGGGATGATTGGAAGACATTCGAGAACGTTGCTCAATTTGTTTCGCTGTTTGTTTCAATTCCACTATGGGATGATTGGAAGAAAACACGCTGGCACGCTCATCTATCGTTGTGTTTTGTTTCAATTCCACTATGGGATGATTGGAAGGGCAGAGCCTATAAGGGGTATAAATGGGGCTACCGCGTTTCAATTCCACTATGGGATGATTGGAAGGTGGTTTTTGAAACTTCTTATGCTACTGCAGAGGTGTTTCAATTCCACTATGGGATGATTGGAAGTGGGAAGAAATTCAAAAGATATTTCCTGAAATTGAGTTTCAATTCCACTATGGGATGATTGGAAGAACGTAGCTTAGATGTTTCTTACTTTCCTTGCTTAAGTTTCAATTCCACTATGGGATGATTGGAAGTACCTGCGATTCAAGAGTTATACGCTAATAAAGAACGTTTCAATTCCACTATGGGATGATTGGAAGACTAAAAAACAAACAACATGAGACCAATACATGAATGTTTCAATTCCACTATGGGATGATTGGAAGCGATACGATCCCGACGCTGTAACATTTGCAAATGGTGTTTCAATTCCACTATGGGATGATTGGAAGAGCAGAGGCTTACGTTTATACTTACTCGCTCAAATTGTTTCAATTCCACTATGGGATGATTGGAAGGCCTCTGTAGAGGGGGCAAATTGCTACACGTTAAGTTTCAATTCCACTATGGGATGATTGGAAGTCATGTCGTTCTCGTTCAGCGTTCCAATCGGAATGTGTTTCAATTCCACTATGGGATGATTGGAAGGGTTTTCAGTAAGAGAAATAGAGAATATAGTAAAATGTTTCAATTCCACTATGGGATGATTGGAAGAAGTAAGCCAAAGAACATGCAAACCTGCATGGAAGTTTCAATTCCACTATGGGATGATTGGAAGCGTATACCCGCAGTTTCGCTCTTTGGCTACTACCTTGTTTCAATTCCACTATGGGATGATTGGAAGAGATTGAAAAGGTATGAGTAGCGTAACGGTAAATATGTTTCAATTCCACTATGGGATGATTGGAAGAGAAATGAAGCAAAAGATGGAAACTATGGATTAGACGTTTCAATTCCACTATGGGATGATTGGAAGGATAGAATCGTTATACCTTATCGTTTTTCATCTTTTGTTTCAATTCCACTATGGGATGATTGGAAGAAGGATTTCACCAAGATAAAGCGCATACTTATGCCCGTTTCAATTCCACTATGGGATGATTGGAAGTTGGTATCGATGATACTAATATCATTGAAAAATCTGTTTCAATTCCACTATGGGATGATTGGAAGAACACCGCCTCCTACCCCATCCTCGTCGCATACCGTGTTTCAATTCCACTATGGGATGATTGGAAGGCATGGGCTTCCTTTCGGAAGAATGAGCGGCTATTTGTTTCAATTCCACTATGGGATGATTGGAAGTTTTTTGCTGCTTGGTTTAGGTGTTTTAGGTTTTGGTGTTTCAATTCCACTATGGGATGATTGGAAGAGATGGAACAAGCAGCCAAATATACCTCCGATGAAAGTTTCAATTCCACTATGGGATGATTGGAAGGGCACCTATTGCCACCGGATTTTTTATGATAGATATGTTTCAATTCCACTATGGGATGATTGGAAGTTTTGAACTTAATCACCTCGTCGAGTTGCTTACTAACGTTTCAATTCCACTATGGGATGATTGGAAGGTAGCATAAGGTAGCAAAGGTAGCAAGGTAAATCTGGTTTCAATTCCACTATGGGATGATTGGAAGTCGAATTGGAACTGATCCTTTTCGCCCTCCCAAATCTGTTTCAATTCCACTATGGGATGATTGGAAGGCAATGAAAAACCTTGTGAAGCACCTAGTGATTCTGGTTTCAATTCCACTATGGGATGATTGGAAGTAATGGGGTCTAGGCTTTCAAGCCAATTTTGATTGTGTTTCAATTCCACTATGGGATGATTGGAAGCAGGCAAAGTTGTTATCTGCGGTACTTTTTCTGTAAGTTTCAATTCCACTATGGGATGATTGGAAGATTTCATTCTGTTGATGGCGAAATTCCGTTTTAGTTGTTTCAATTCCACTATGGGATGATTGGAAGTGCTCTCCTCAATAAGCTCGTCGCTTGAGGTTTTGTGTTTCAATTCCACTATGGGATGATTGGAAGGGTGAACGTAAGGGTGAAACGTCAATCCCTCTTTAGTTTCAATTCCACTATGGGATGATTGGAAGAATTTCCGTCCGCCCCCATTAACCCATAGCATAAAGTTTCAATTCCACTATGGGATGATTGGAAGCTTCGGCCGGTCAAAGTTTTAACTCGGCTAACAAGAGTTTCAATTCCACTATGGGATGATTGGAAGCCCCTGACCATTAGCGGCAAGCTTGAAAAAACCATGTTTCAATTCCACTATGGGATGATTGGAAGACCCAACCGAGGCGTACAGGTTTGGAAGCCTTATTGAGTTTCAATTCCACTATGGGATGATTGGAAGACTTTTATCCAACGCCCAGAAAGATTATCGAATATAGTTTCAATTCCACTATGGGATGATTGGAAGGCAATCACCCTCTCTTTATCCTTATGGCCTATCAAGTTTCAATTCCACTATGGGATGATTGGAAGCCAGGGTTTCTGGAGGCCAAAACCATCAAGCATGCGAGTTTCAATTCCACTATGGGATGATTGGAAGTCTGCAGGGTAAGGAGTTACAACCTTACCATACATGTTTCAATTCCACTATGGGATGATTGGAAGTTCGGCAAAGGAGTATGCTGACACTATAGTAAACGAGTTTCAATTCCACTATGGGATGATTGGAAGTAGCGTTCCTCGTATTCGCTCCAGTTCATGGTCTAAGTTTCAATTCCACTATGGGATGATTGGAAGAATATCCGCACGCCCTGACACGGCCAGTGCATTTTGGTTTCAATTCCACTATGGGATGATTGGAAGGAGGTCAAGCAAATCCTACTCCATAATGCAATTACGTTTCAATTCCACTATGGGATGATTGGAAGATGGTTGGCTGCCTGTCTGCGTTTAATCTTCCCTCGAGTTTCAATTCCACTATGGGATGATTGGAAGAACTCTGTTGCATTAAAGTAACCGTCTTTAGTTCTTGTTTCAATTCCACTATGGGATGATTGGAAGGTTCAACATAATCGGACAACTGCGAACCACTGCCTAGTTTCAATTCCACTATGGGATGATTGGAAGACCATCGTCTAATCCATAACCAGAATATGTTATTGTTTCAATTCCACTATGGGATGATTGGAAGAGTTTTTTTACTGTTTCAAAATCTGTTATTACCCATGTTTCAATTCCACTATGGGATGATTGGAAGATATTACCGTACCGTTATTTCCTCCGCCTCTTCTCCGTTTCAATTCCACTATGGGATGATTGGAAGTATGGTGATTTTGACAAAACATTACCATACATTTAGTTTCAATTCCACTATGGGATGATTGGAAGCCTCAAATTCAGGCTCTTCAACTATTTCTGCCTCCGTGTTTCAATTCCACTATGGGATGATTGGAAGCCCTTCAACCCATGCTTTGTATTTTAGTTCCAACCGTTTCAATTCCACTATGGGATGATTGGAAGAAAGAGACGCAACTGCGAGACAAATTCTTTGAATCTGTTTCAATTCCACTATGGGATGATTGGAAGTTTAACAGGCTAACTAAAAAAGTATTTCAACGTAAAAGTTTCAATTCCACTATGGGATGATTGGAAGGCCTTATCCTTTTACCTCCCTCAACAGCGGCATCAAGTTTCAATTCCACTATGGGATGATTGGAAGTACGAGCCACTATGTTATGGTTAAACGTGCCGACCATGTTTCAATTCCACTATGGGATGATTGGAAGAGCCTATGCACCTATCCAACCTTTCAGCGAAATGAGTTTCAATTCCACTATGGGATGATTGGAAGTGTGCTGTATGGCTTGCTATTAATGGGCTGTGTGAGTTTCAATTCCACTATGGGATGATTGGAAGCTGGGATGAAAATCCTCCAAACCTCATGGGAATTTGGTTTCAATTCCACTATGGGATGATTGGAAGTTCATGGGAAGTATCAGAAAGCAACAAATATTTTAGTTTCAATTCCACTATGGGATGATTGGAAGCACCCATGAGTCCTCTTTAACGGGCTTTATTCTCAGTTTCAATTCCACTATGGGATGATTGGAAGATTCGGGTTCATTGTAGTGGGAGCAGCGGCTAAAAGTTTCAATTCCACTATGGGATGATTGGAAGTTACTACTATGAACAAATTACATTGCATTACTAAACGTTTCAATTCCACTATGGGATGATTGGAAGAATGGGTAGGAGTAGTTTGCCTATTCGATTATTCATGTTTCAATTCCACTATGGGATGATTGGAAGAATTTTTACAGATGCCTAACAGCAAGTATAAAACAGTTTCAATTCCACTATGGGATGATTGGAAGTATACTGCGGAATTACCTCCACGTGGTCATTCACCTGTTTCAATTCCACTATGGGATGATTGGAAGCGTACTAAGCGTGGCTAACGAGGAGAGGATTTCCTTGTTTCAATTCCACTATGGGATGATTGGAAGAGCCTGCCGCAGGCGCAACACAGGCCGCTTCATACCGTTTCAATTCCACTATGGGATGATTGGAAGCCTTTCGGCAGTACACCGTACCCGAGATGATACCCAGTTTCAATTCCACTATGGGATGATTGGAAGACTGTAACTCCGAAATCCTTTATTACTTTCCCTGTGTTTCAATTCCACTATGGGATGATTGGAAGCAGTAGTCAATTAGCCTGTTTCGCATAATACCCCAGTTTCAATTCCACTATGGGATGATTGGAAGCTGGCGTAAGTTTAAGAAACTTTCACTTGGTGAGATGTTTCAATTCCACTATGGGATGATTGGAAGAGTAGCTCATCCCATTCATCGGTAACCCCCTCAAGGTTTCAATTCCACTATGGGATGATTGGAAGTATCTGACGGAGCGGGTGCTCTGAAAAAATACGTGTTTCAATTCCACTATGGGATGATTGGAAGAAAACACACCCCAGCCGTTAGCAACTATACATTCATGTTTCAATTCCACTATGGGATGATTGGAAGAAATTCTGGCGTCCCACCAGTATTGTTTTTTACAAAGTTTCAATTCCACTATGGGATGATTGGAAGAACCAAAACCCTGATTGACTCCGCCCCGTTCCCTCGTTTCAATTCCACTATGGGATGATTGGAAGAAAACGATTGTTTATCATCGGACGTTAGGCTTCATTGTTTCAATTCCACTATGGGATGATTGGAAGGCGTAAAATTATCAAAAAAAATAATTGGTTTACAGCTTATTTGCCACTTGTGAATTAATAAATAAGCTAATTGGAGTTGTCGAACTCCATTAATGAAATTTCCCCTGGGGTTCGACAACTATTGTATGTTGCTGTTATACAAGATATCAAAGAACCTTTTCTTTTTACATATTAGAAAAACACTTCAATAAGCGTTGAATTTTTTACGTTCGACAATGCGATGAACTGCTAAAGCATTGTATCTGTTGAACTTCGTTCTTGTCCTATAACCTCTTTTTCGAGCCATTTACTCTCTCTGCTTTTAAAGAGAATTAAGCTATCCTCTTCATCCATAATCTCATTTGCTCTATGTTTAAGCTCCTTCAACTTCACTTCAGTAATTTCTCCTTCAAAAACCGAATTCTGAATCCAGCTAAGATACTTACGACAAAGCTTAAGCATCTTTGCGGTTCGCTTCTGGTTAACGTCGTAAACTAGTATTATGTACATTTTTTATTCTTTATCCTGACAGGGTTTGAAGCCCTGTCAGGGGTGAAAAATATTACTACCACCACATTTTAAAGGGCTTATACTCCTCAATACCCAGCAAATGCTTACTAAGCTTATAGCATTCCAACTTTAAAAGATGTTTGTAGCTAACGTTCCTCTTTAGGGTTCGATGCTGAATGGTTTCGCTTAGTCTTTCCTCAAATGCTCTTATAAATATCTTTTTTCCATTCTCGTTAAGCAGGCATCTATTTAGCTGCTCGCTGAAATGTTTATCCTGTAACTCGCGTTTATTAATTACTTTGAAAATAACCCTGTCAACAAGTATGGGCTTAAATATTTCTGCAATGTCAAGCGCAAGGGAGTATCGTCGTTCGCCAGGTGTATGCAGGTACGATATGGTTGGGTTTAGCTGCGTTTGGTGTATGGCTCTTAGGCTCTGGCTATAGCACATCATGTTGCCAAACGATATTAGTGCATTAATGGGATTTTGTGGGGGTTGCTTAGTTCGAGCGCCCATCTCAAAATCGTTTAGAATTTTGTTAAACCCTTGATAATAGCTCTGTCGAATATTCCCTTCGATTCCCATTAACTCCTCAACCTTCTTAGATTCGGCAATTCCCACCTGGTACTGCTCAATCTGATTTATTTCAAAAGATAGGTCTTTGCCTCGGGTATCATAGTACCGTAAGTTCTTTAGCATATTATGCGATGCCCCTTCGACAAACTTTTGTGCTATTGCTATTCGCTTGGCTTTGTTTGAGAAATAATCGACTTGCGACACAATCATCCTTCCAGCCAAAAGCCCATCCTTGGCCATGAATGATCCAGTGTAGTTCTCGTGATAATCGAAAAAATGGACGCAAACACCATGCTTACCCAGAAAATTATACAATGCGCTATTGGCATCGAGTGAACCCAGTACATACATATCGTCAACTCCTTCAACAGGGATAAAGCGGGGCTGTCCCTCCTTTCCGTCCTCATCAACGGGGGTAAACTTCAGGGTATTGTCCTTGCGGCTAAGGCGGCCAGGGTTAAAGAGATAGTAGGATTTTTTCATGTCTTTTTCCACCCCTGACAGTGTTTAAAACCCTGTCAGGGGTACTTTTACTCAATTATCAAATGGTCTATAAAATCAAAATCGATTATTTGCCTATGCGTGTCCACAAAGTTGCCTTTCCCATCGAACCAACCTAGCACCTGATTCCGTTGTAAACTAATGGGTTTGGACGATACTATTGAACCGTACGATGACCAAGGGTAGTCCTTGAAATTATCGGTAAATCCGTGGTGCACAGGGTTTGAGTGGATATAAACCACCAACTGGCGAAAGTATCGCTCGCTATCGACCACCTTACGGCGGAATGGGCGTTCAAAAAGAGTTCCTTGGCGGCCTTGCCGCCTGTTTAATGCCTGCGCGTAGGCGTTGAAAAGATTGGAAAAACTTTTCGATGCGAATTGGATGAGTTTTTCCTCCTTTTCCACCCCTGTCAGGGTTTGAAACCCTGACAGGGTTTTTCCTCCTCGATTCGAAATTCTATCAATTACTATCTCATCAGCCTCCTTAATCCGCACCAACAAATGGAAATGGTTGCCTAGCAAGCACCAGGCAAAGGTATCGGCAATGGGGTCGATATGCTCATCGTACTTCCGAAGGAAATACTGGTAGTTATCGGAACTGTAGAACAGGTTAATCCCATTCACACCCTTGTTGTAGATGTGGTAGTAGTTGCCAGCAATTAGGGGTTCGGTTGTGGACATGGTCTTATTTATTTACCTCTGACAGGGTTTAATCCCCTGTCAGGGGTGTTATTAAAATTACTCCTCCCCGCTCCAGCAGAAATCGAAATAGGAGCAATTTTTGCATTTCGGACTATTTATCCTTGGAGGACAATCATCTAATGATAATAGTTTGTTTATCGAATCAATTATTTTTTCTAAATGCTTTCTATCATCCTCGTTGAGTTCAACTTTTTCTGTTTTTCTTTCCTGTGGATACTCAAGAATACCATTTACGTTGCTAACTCCTGATAATTCAAGAATATAAATGTAATATTTGAGTTGCCAAATATGTGTTTCGTGGAACTTACTCGATTTTTTAGTTTCATGAATTACCTTATTTTTAGCATCATAGAAATCAATCTTTATGGGACCAAATGAAATCTGCTCATATTTACTTGAGCGATGATTATAACTTGTTTCTTCAACTAACACACCCATTTCAACATCCTCGGAAGTGTCTTCAAACCGAATACCATTAGCATGCAGCCACATTCTTCTATGACAGTAAAAAAAATAGGCTATTAATGTACCTGTAACATCCATTATAGAAAGCAGTTTTCAACATTATTAACTATAAGGCCAGTTTTGGAAGAATAATTAGTATGGCTAATAAACTTAATTCCCATGATTTCGTAAACGAAGTTGTCTATAGGATACTGCGATTTATTGTATTTATTCAGCCTTACATTAAGAATCCTGCCATTAAGTTTTTTTTGAAAAGAACTTAACTTAATTCTAAGTTCTTGCCTTTCAGTAAACGTCTTCGATGCAGAAAGTTTTGCTAAAAGCAATTCTAAATCTTCGTAAATAAAGTCATTTTCATCTTTTAAAATGTAAAATTGTATTTGCTCACCAACATTCTCGTTAATAAGTTTAAAACTCCCCAATGTTTCAAACCTTGCCCTGTTTACAGATTCAACCATATTAACTCGGCTTTCATGACCCGAAATAAAGTCGCCAATACTTAGGTTATCCTTTATATACTCAAAGAATTTCGATTGCACGCCGAAGAGTTCCTTCTCAAGTATCCCGCTCTTTAGTTCTTTAATACAAAAATCGAGAAAAACTTTTGCTTCATCACGATAAATAAGCGATGCCCTAGACCTTCCTTTATCATTTATAAGTTGAAGAAAGAATACTTGACCAAGTTCAATTTTTTTATTACGGTTGCACCTACCTGCACTCTGGATTAAACTTGGCAAAGGACATAAGTCTCTGTAAACAATGGGAAAATCAATATCAACACCCGCCTCAATAAGTTGAGTAGTTATTAATACAACCCTAATGTTGGCCGCCAATTTTGCTTTAATCTCATCAATTATCCTACTCCTGTCATCGGGTATGAAATGTGTATTTAGAAGGAACAAATTCTCACACCGATATTCGAGTTTATCATATAGCGCCTTAGTGTCTGCGATTGTATTCAGAATTACTAGGCTGGAATTTTCTTGTTTAAGGATATGCTCCGCCAATTCATCAACATTATACTTATCAGTCAGTATATCTATTCTATATCTATTAAAAGTATCCTCACTGAAATATTTTGCTGCATCAATCAACTCCTTAGGCGGAGAGTAATCTACAAAAAGTAAATCAGCTCGCAATTCCTCATTAGCGCTAGTCTTTATAGGAATTTCCATTTTGGGCATAGTGGCTGTAGAAAGAACTGCATAGGAATTATTCCTTCTACAAAACTCGTGGAGCCAAGCTGTAAAGAAGATGTATAAACGAGGGGGCAATGCTTGCACCTCGTCGATAAGAATAATACGATTAGCAAAATTTGGCAGTTTTAGAAGAGTAGAGTTTCTGTTGCTAACAAGAGTTTCGAACAGTTGAACAAACGTTGTGATTATAAAGGGATGGTCAAAAGTGTTCTGAACAAAATCCTCTTTTAATATCTTAACCAAATTCTCAGGAGTTTGCTCATTTTCGTATAGTTGTTGAGCTCTTTCTATCCTATCATTCTCTGCCTTTGAGTTAATTGAAAGAACATCTTTAAGTAAAGTTTTTGCAATATCTTCAACCTGCTCTGTAATTGAAAGAAAAGGCAAGGCGTAAATAATACCTAAATCCCCCTTTTCGCTCCTAATCTCATCGGCTACGGCTAGTAATGAGAATGTTTTCCCCGCTCCAGTAGGTGCTGTAAGTGTAAAAATGCGCTCCTCCCTTTGAATGGCTTTTCTTACACCCTTTACAGCTTCGACTCTAATAGCTGTTCTCAGTCTGTTTAGGCTAGAAATACTTGAGTAATCATCGAATAATTCAAATTTTGAAGTCAACGAACCTCGTAAACTATCTACGTTTTGGGCAACTGATGTTTTAAAGTAAAAATCAATATTACTGCCTGCGTCCCTTTTGTCTGATTCAATTAAAGCAGCAAATGCAGACTGAGTATCCATAAAATATTTAAGTGGATTTTTCTTCCAAGCACTCTTGTGAATTCTATCAGTGAATTTAAGGATTTTGTCAGTTTTTTTGTTTAGCGCAAGAGAGAAATCTTCAGATAGTAGATTAAGCCTTTTCTCAATGAATTCTTGAATAGGTAAAACATCCGCATTTTCTTGAAAAAACGCATAGGCTGTTATGAGTTCTTCTGAACTTGGGGAGAAATTCTCAAAATCAGGAAGATTTCCGTGGTGTTTACCAATTATAACAGATACCAATAACACAAATAAAGCAAACTCCTCATTGCTTTCAACATTGCACTTCTCTTTTAGCAAATCAATATTAGCTAGTGCAAAATTTGTAAAGGCAAGTAATGATAGGTAGGAGTGATTGCTATATCCTCCAGTGGTTTCCCCCTTCAACTTTGCTTGAAAATTAGGGTTCATCTTCCCAATATCGTGAAAAAGTGCAGCCCAATAAGCAATTGGGCTAGAGGAGCGGTGTAGGGTTAACTCCACCACTCCTTTAATATGCTCCTCCAGCTTTTTATCTGGATGAGATTTGAACTCTAAATTAAGCACCATCGTGTTTGGTCGTTAAACTCATAGTATGCCCCTTGCACTTTAATCCTTGACTGATTAGACGGATAAACAACAGATACGTATCGCTCAGGAATATTCCAAAAGTCGCTATTTTGATACGTTGGAATCTTATCAAATCCTATTCTAAAAGTTGTGAGTTCATCCATCATCGGCTTATAATTATCAGTAACAAATCCAAGTGTTTCAAAAACACCCTCCTTTTCAGCTAGGTTTCCTGTTTCTATAAAAGAAATATCCGCAGGACAATTATGCAAACCAAGTACTGGCGAATAGCAAGCTTTACCTTGCTGACAATGCGATTTGAATTTTTCAAAGAGTTCAGCACAGGCGTTGTCTTTCAAACCACAAATAATTGTGTAGTCTGGATTTTTAATAAACTCCATCTGTTTAGGCGACTTATCCCAACTGTTTGAAACGCTCCGTAAAGTGAAACCCCAAGATTGTTTTACTACTGCGTTATTAACCTGTAGCCCAAAAAGCAAACCATCGCAAAGCAAGGGGAAGTGTTCTCTCATATCTTCACGATTAATTCCTATAACTGCACCTATTAGTCCTACAAATGCCGTTTTGGTCATAAAGTCGTGCGACAAGGGGTTGTTATTGGTTTCAGCCTTTCGGAACTGCGCCCAATTGCCATTTACCCTAAATTTTACTGCATCCATATTAAATGCTCATTTCTGTGAACTTTGAACCAAGTTTTGAAATAGTTTCTTTTACCTCAGGAATTTCAGTGTAGTATCTAATTGTCTTTATTTTAGTTGACTCCGCAATTTCTTTTAACCTCGAAAAGTTGAACGTGTAGTCGTCCATCGAACGAATTTGCTCGTCTTCTTTGCTCGATTCAATCGTTATTAACTTATCTGTTCCGTAAAGTTTATCGTTTGGCTCATTGTAAACTATTTGGATTAGCAATACAGAACTTTGGTTTGACTTGCTTCTAGTATTAATATTATTAATGCTTTTCCACATAGCACTAAAAAGTTCCTTTATATCATCATTGCTAAGGTCTGTTTGAATTGCCGAGTAGGGATTAATCCAACCGTGTATTTGGTTTATTGCGTATGGCACCACTGTGGTTGTTCCAATTGCTCCTCTGGATTTCTCTGCACTAGATGAGAAAACCGAAGTGTTCTGATGTATTCTGAGGTCGCTTTTGTTCAGTGATGGATTTAGAAGAGCAAATTGAACTGGTCCGGTGAGGTTTACAGCAGCATCTTTTTCTGTTGATATTCCCCCAAACAACCTAACATCAATACATTTTTTAATTAGATTTAATGCCTCTGCTCCAATCTCTTTTTTTCCAGGTTTTTTTTCGTAGTAATCTGCCCATAGAGATTGCATTCTTGCTGAAGAACCAGATTCGGTACTTCCTTCTCCAATCTGAGATTTGTCGTTAAAAACATAGACTTCATATTTCTTCTCCTTTTGAATAAGATTCTGTTCAATAAAAAAGTCTCGTACATAGCGTTTTATTCTTACATCAGAAACTAGCACGCGCTTGGTTTCCTCATCGTATCTTTGCTCTCCTGTAAAGGGGTCGCCATTAGGAATAGTGTATTTGCTCTCAAATAGGAACAAAATTTCTGATTTGTCAACAGTATTAACCATAATAGTATTTTTTAAGGGTTTAATTATCTAAACTACTTTCAACTTGATTCTCATTTTTCTTGCCACTGGCATAGTAGGTTTCAAAGAATCCAAGGGCGCAATTATGCTTGCTGTATTTTTCTCCTTTAAACTCTTTAACTAGTCCCACTAATTCTAGGTAAGCATTTTTCACATCTGGGTATAGCCTCTCGTGAATGACTAATTTCTCATTAATAAATCCTGAAAACTTTACCAGTTCATCAATTGAACTTATGCGGCGTGATAGATTCCCTACATAAGATTTTTCGAACGATTTTATTGGACAATCATTTCGCCAAGCAGCGAATTGCCTTGCCATTATGCCTAGGTTACGTCCTAGCTCATAACTTTTTGTTTGGGTTATTTCCATAAGATTGTTTTTTTTCTGAATATTCATTAAAAAGTAAAAGTCGTATTTAAGGGTTGTGAAAGACTGATTTCCTTCTCGAATATTATACTCAACCTTATCGACAAAGGCTGGTAGGAGTAAGGGGTCGTTATAATAGGTGTCAGTGTAAATTTGGGGGATCACTTTAAGTAGATGAAACTGGAACTTCTTTTTATCCTTTGTAACATCCCCAAGAATTTTCAGAAAACTTGTCCGAATAGAAAGGGTGTATGGATTCTTTAGGGTTGGCATTTCAGTGTTTACCTGTGCAATGATTTTTCTTTTAATCTCATTAATTCGATTGTGAATATGAACTAGTAGGCTTTTTTCTACGTTAGAAACTTCTATTAAATCGCAATAGACCCCAGCAGGGGATTTTGGGATACTTGAAAAGATAATGTCAAACTTAACCC
>Ga0334900_1002566_pt1 | contig 15794 bp, 11 predicted proteins | sample GraSluR3_MG_2_FD_207231 | JGI IMG/M metagenome (GOLD analysis project Ga0334900, IMG submission 207231) | Sludge microbial communities from methane-producing bioreactor in Wageningen University, Netherlands - Granular Sludge_31_08-R3 | ecosystem: Engineered > Bioreactor > Anaerobic >...
CCTTCAGCCCGCCCATAACATCGAGCCGTTCCAGAACCTCTTTCGGCAGTTTCGAGGTTACATGGTTAATAACCTTATCGACTTCTTCCTCGAGAAGTCGGTCTACTTCGGCCTGTTGATCCCGGCTTTCCTGGGCGAGAGAGTTTCGTGAACCCACCGCGCTTCGCTTTTCCGGGTGAAACACCATCGGACTTTTCGGTAGATCTATGCTTCCCATGGGACTCTCCTTACATCATTGTTCTCTATAAGATTATCAACATGCTATCGGAAATATCAAGCACGTTTTTTTTTTTTTGATTTTTTTCGCTATGTTTAAGATTCAGCGCGTGATAGTATTGAAAAAAAGAGGCTAAGGTGTGGTATATCATGAAAATCGCGGAAAGATATGATTCTCTCATTCCTAATATCTCCATTAAAACCATCCTTATTGCAGCGCTGTCTTTTCTTGTGCTCTGTGCGGCGTCAGCGGATCAGCGGGACGAAAATATTGACGTCTTTCTTGTACTCGATAAATCACTGTCCATGGTGGAGGAGATAGATGCGGTACGGGAATATGTTGTTGACGAACTAATTGAGAAGACGCTGATTCCCGGTGATTTCTTTCTCGTCATACAGTTTTACGGCAAGGCGGAGCTGCTGCTTGCCGAGGAAATCGGCAGAGAAAACCGTGAAGATCTTACCGCAGAAATACGGAGTGTCATGGCTGATGGCCGCTTTACCGATATCGGAAACGCCCTGGACAGCCTGCAGGACACCCTGAAACAGTACGACCACCGGGAGCGTCGACGGTATATGCTGCTGATAACCGACGGCATCCAGGAGGCTCCGCCGGAGAGCCAATACTACTCCCCCGACGGAAGCTTCAACCACCAGTTTCTGGAGAACAGCAAGGTGATACAAAAGCAGGGGTGGAAAATCCATATTCTGGGGATCGGTCTGGAAAGTGCCGCCAGAGAAATTGCAGAAGCCCTGAGCGGAACCTACACTGAAGTAGAAACCGGCACTGCGGAGGGGGAAGAACCATCAGAAACCGAGCTCGAAAAACTGACGGAGAAACTGGCGGAAAGTACCAGAGATTTACTGGGAATAGTCACTGTGAGCGGCATGCCGCGGATCGGAGCTTTCAGCGAAGATGGAAAAAGCAGCCTTGTGCTTTCATTGAAAAGCAACGGCTATGAAAGTGAACAGACAATCCGAATCAGCACTCTCTACCTGAGCATTGACGGCAGAGAATATTCAGGGGCCCGGAATGTTCGTCTGTCCGTGCAGCCGGAGAGCGAAGAGGAATATGAAATACCCCTTCTTGTCGATGCCGCAGCCGGGCTGTCGTCCACGGAGGTGGAAATACGGGCGGATTTCGCCGGAGGGACCGTCTTTACCCCGGCAATCTTCACAGCCGAAGTCGCGGCACCGGGATTTATGACCCGTTACTGGCCGTACCTTCTTGCCGCTCTTCTGGTTCTTATGCTTATAGCCCTGCTGATTATACTCATCAGCCGGGGAGTTTTTTCCGGCGGCCGCAAACTGGAACTGGAAATAGACTGGGATGATTCGGATAAAAAGAAATTCATCAGCCTTCCGGGAAACGAACAGCTCTATATCTCGGAAGGAATCAGCGGTATCGATGTGGGACTCCGTAAAGTGGGAGAAGTCCTGGCGACCCTTCACAGCGAAGGGGATGAACTGATTATCAGCACCGACAAAGAGGACCTTTTTCTCGGCGGCCCCTTGAGGGGAAATGTTCTGGGAAAACCGATGAAGATAAAGGACCGCTACGGCAAATACAAGGGCCTGACGTTCATACGGAAGAAATAGGCACAAGCGGGCACAGCATGGCGTTTTTACCATTCAAGAGGCTTATTGATACCTACACAGTTTTTTACCTGACCTGCCATGAAACCCCTGACGGGGACGCAATCGGCGCTGAAGTCGCCATGTATCATGCCCTCGTCTCCCTTGGTAAGACCGTGAGGATCATAAACTCCGATCCTGCACCGGAAAAATACCGGTATCTCTACAGAGCAGAAATGGTGGAACTTGTCCATGCAATGAACACCCGACCGGACCCGGAAGCAGTCCTCCTTATTCTGGACACAAATGACATCCACAATATCGGAGATGTCGCCGAAAAGCTGCTCCCGCATGTCGCAGAGTACTTCATTATCGATCACCACGAAAGCGAAAAGGACATAAGCAGCGGACGGCTTATCGAGGCATCCGCCTCTTCAACCTGCGAGATCCTGTATAAAATTTTTTCGGAACTGGGAATAGTCATATCCAGAGAGATTGCATTAGCCTTATACACCGGGATAATTTACGATACCGGGTGCTTCGTCTATCCCAAGACCAGCGCCTTTACCTTCAGCGCGGCTGAAAAACTGGTACTCGCCGGTGCCAATCCCTATAATCTGTACACCGCCATATACGAAAGCAATTCCGTATCTTCCCTTAAGTTGCATGCCAGGGTCCTTTCCAGTCTGGAACTCCATTACGACGAGCAGGTATCGGTGCTGGTCATGCGAAAAGACTGCATAGCCGAAGCAGGGGCCCTCTATGAAGAGGCGGACACCTTGATTAACATTCCCCTGCATTCTGAAAAGATCCGGGTAAGCCTCTTTTTCAAGGAGAACAATGAGGGGCTGCTACGCTGCTCCCTTCGATCAAAGGGGAATATCAACGTTTCAGATATTGCCCAGAAATACGGTGGCGGCGGTCACCGTACCGCTGCGGGATTCAAATCTCCCTATCCCCTGGAGCAAATCCGGATCATGGTTCTCCGGGACCTTGCCGGATATTTCCCCGGAACAATTGTCTGAGCTCCGGTTTTACGCTACAATCCAGCTCGTATGAAGAAACGACTCGTACTATTCGTTCTCACTGTACTTATTCTTTTTACTGCGGTTTCCTGCAGCAGGGAACCGGCAGCCTCGGAAGTCTCTACAGAGCCCGTTATCGTTACACCGTCAGGGGGCGGCTCTTCCGAGGAGTTGGCCATGGACTTTACGGGTTCCATCCGGGAAGACGAGGTACAACCCAAAATCGATCTGCCCCCAAACAGCGAAATCATACAGATCGTCAACGAAAATCTCGATATTGACCAGATTGAAGAGCAGATCATTGCTTACCGGGAGAGGAACGTTTCAGGTGCTTCGATCCGGTTGCTTGTGGCCGATTACGATGCCATTCAAGACAGTTATTTCCCCGCCTGGGAGGCGGAAGTCGATATTTCCAACCCCATGAGCTTTTCCATGAGCTTCATCGATCTTGTTGGAGACCATATACCCGAGATAGTCTGTACCGGCACGGATCCGGAAAACGGGAACCAGCTGCTCAGGGTATTCAGAAAAGAGATCAGTCCCAGCGGATTCGGACTTTATTTTTCGTCCATATCCTCCCTGTCGGTTCGGGGTTCCATCGAGATTGTTCAGATCGAACGTGAACAGGCCTATTACAACGGACAAAAGAATGGAAAGAGTTTCCCCATCGTCAGCTATGAACAGGATGAAGACTCTGACAATCTGAGCGATTTAATAAAGACGAGCTACTACTGGCGATACCAGGAGAATTCCTATGCCCAGGTTATGCGGGAACAGGTCCGGGGCGAGAGAATCGAGGACGAACGATTGAATCGCCTGTTCCGTTCCAATGAAGGAGATTTTGAGGCATTTCTGCAGGGCCCATGGCTGAAGACAAGCCAGGACGCTTCCGGAAAAGTCAGTCATTCAGTCCTTTACTTCCAGCCGAAAGGCAGGTTTTTTGCAAATTATTCCGGAGACGTTCAGGAGGAATATATCTGGCAGGCCTCCAACCGGACCAACTATAATCAGCTCTATATAATCGGAGCCAATGATCTTATACGGTATATCCGCAAACAGCTGTCTATTACGGTAAGGGACATCCATAACATCCATATCTGGACCAGCGATATCAATGATACCTGGAGCGGAGAATACCAGAGGATCAGCGGCAACGTTCAGTCCATCTTTTACCCCGAGCGCAAGACCAGTCAGGAGCTTCCCTTCCATCTTTCCGGAGTATTCACCAACGAAGCAGGGATATCGATAGTGTTCGATGAACCCCGCTTTCAGTACCGTGATGGTGAGAAAGAAAGAAACGGCGGTTATGCTCTCTACTACTCCGGCGCTGGGTATAATCGCAACCTTATTCTTGAACTGGTTTTTCTCAGTACTGCCGGCCTTATAGAGGAGAGACGTGTTTACAAACTTGATTACCTGGAAGAACAGCGTGAACAGGAGATAATCCGTACCGTTTACCTTATTCCCGGCAAGGTTGGCGTCCGTGGATTTTTACCAGATGATGAGGGCTTTATTCAATACGAACAGATAGAGACCATAGATACGGCAAAGGAGAGTGGAATCAACGAAGAATGAAGCCTTCGATCCCTTTTTCCTTGAGTCTGATTAATTCACGCTGGGCAGTGTTTTGAGGAATTCCTGAAATAATGGTCTTGTAGACCTTTGTCCCGTCCTGCCGTGTACTTGCCAGAATTTCAGCACTGATTCCCCGGCCCTCGAGGTATTCCAGGTGCGCCGTCGCGTTTTCCTTCCGGGAAAAGGCCCCGACCTGGATACTTATCCCTTCAGATACCTCCGATCCGCCGGAAAATACGCTTTGGTCCGCTTCGACGGAGGCCGTGTCTTCATGCATCCGTACCTGGGGAGAGAGAAGAAAGGCGGCGGAAAAAATCATTCCCCTTCGCTCCGCGTAATACTCCGGGCTTCCGGGATTGTTATTCGACAGTTCTTCCAGACTGCTGAGGTCCAGACCAGGGACAACAGCACCTTCCCTGTTCATGGAGAGTGGAATTTTCCCATGATTTATCGCCAGTCTCAGCCCGAGTTCCGACTGCCTGTTCCCGGATTCCAACAAGAGTTTTTCAGCCTCTTCGGTTCTTCCGCTTAAGAGAAGGAGTTCTTTTCGAATGCCGTCGGCGACGCTGCGCAGTGGCTCATGCCGGGCAGCATCTTCGAGAAAAAGCAGTCTTCCGTTCAAGCTCGATATAATTGTAAGCCGTTCCCGCAGAGCCGCTTCCTTCTCTCCGGCATCCGTGATCTCCGCAATGGCGTCAAAAGGAGTAAGATCCCCCTCATCAGCCATGAGAGAAGCACCAAAAAAAACAAGGAATATGGATACCAGGCAAAAAATACGCATGGCCGTACGCTTGATGCTTTACCCTTTTCCTGTCTCTGAATCGAGGACGGATTCCTCTGTTACCTGTAAAGCTGCAGCAGAATCCTTGCTATTCCTGGCATTGGTACGTGGAAGCTTCTCTTTTTTAGTTTTCTTTTCCTGGTTTAACTTGTTTTTCAGCTTTCTCTTGTGCCGAAATCCAAATGTAAAGGGCAGCATTACAATGACCCCGGCCAGGAATGCCACAAACAGGCTGATAAAAATCGGGACCTGGGTGAATGTGTGAAAACCGAAGGAAACATCAGCCCGATTTTCAATATTGAAACCGACAAAAAAGAGAACAATTCCCATTAGGATTACAACAAATATCAATCTCCAGGGCATCTGCAACCTCCTTGGTGTTCTGATAACGTCAGGACTGCCGGACAGCGCGGAAGGTCACCCCGGCAAGGGAATCCAGCCGCACATCAATAAATTCCCCGATATCAGTATTATCGGCAGGAAATACCACCATCTCGTTTCGTTCTGTCCGTCCCAGAAGCTCCCGGCCATTCTTTTTCGAGATACCTTCGACCAGTACTTCCACCGTATCGCCGATACGCTTCTTCTTATTATCCTCGGTGATTTTACGCTGGAAGTCAATCAGCCTGCTCAGGCGTTCGTTTTTTTTCTGCTCCGGAACCCGGTCATTATAGGAAGCGGCGGCTGTACCCTCTCGAGGGTTATACTTGTATGTGAACGCGTCATCGAAGCGCACCCGTTCAAGAAGTTCCAGAGTGGCGGAAAAATCCTCATCCTTCTCTCCAGGGAATCCCACAAGCAGATCCGTGGAAAGGGAACAGCCCGGCACCGCTTTCCGCAGTCTATCCACGAGGGACAGGTAGAACTCCCGGGTGTATCCCCGGTTCATTCTGGAGAGAACAGGATTCGCGCCGTGCTGAATGGGCAGATGGATATGGCTGCACATCCGCTCCGAAGCGGCAATCACCTCTATGAGACGCTCGCTCAGGTCCTTGGGATGGCTGCTCATAAAGCGGATCCATCGGATGGACTCCATTTGTGCTTCCAGTTTTTCAAGAAGGGCAGGAAAGTCGGATCCCTGATCGCCGTGGTAAGAGTTCACGTTCTGGCCGATCAGCGTAATTTCCCGAACCCCCTGACTCTCGAGACGACGCACCTCGTCAAGGATCTCATCTTCCTTTCGGGAAACCTCCCGGCCCCGGACATACGGCACAATACAATAGGTGCAGAAGTTGTTGCATCCGTGCATAATCGGAACATAGGCGCTGAACCCGCCGGGAGAAACCTCCGCCGAGAGGAATTCGTAAACCTCATCGCCGAAGAAATCCCTTGATCCTTTCCGGATATCCTCTGTCCGACTGATAAATCTCAGAAAATCCTGTTTGCCGAAGGTCCCTACCAGCATATCCACTGCCGGGAAATTTCTGCGCAGGGAGCTGTTCAGTCGTTCGGTCATGCAGCCCATTACGACAAGAGAGAGGGGTCTGCTCTGTTTCAGATGCTGGTAGTAGCCGATCCGGCCGTGGATCCGCTGTTCCGCCGAATTCCTGACGGCGCAGGTATTGAGAATCACGAGATCAGCCTCGGACTCATCCTCTGCCTGCCGCCAGCCCTGGTTGAGCAGCTCCCGTTCCACAGAAAAGGATTCCGCCACATTCATCTGGCAGCCGTAGGTTTCCAGAAAAAATTTGCCCATATTCGTTGATTGTGTCCCTAATGCTTGAAAGAACGCTGCCCGGTGTAGACCATGCTTGCACCATATGCGTTGACAGCTTCAATGGTTTCAAAGTCCCGCAGAGAGCCTCCGGGCTGGATAATCGCGGAGACCCCTTCCTTGAGTCCCACCTCGGCGCCGTCCCGGAAGGGAAAGAAAGCGTCGGAAACCATGATCGACCCCTCCAATCCTCCCTTCAGCCCCCTGACCTCTTCCCGAATTGTCTCTTTAGCCGAAGGGTCCTCCAACAGGGCGAAGGGGGTCCTGTGGCGCTCCCAGCAGATACGGTCCTCCAGTTTGCGGTAGGCTTTGTCCCGGGCTATCTCCGCCACCCCTACCCTGTCCTGTTCTCCCGTGCCGATTCCAACGGAGACACCGTCTTTTACGTAAATAACGGAGTTGCTGGTAATTCCAGACTCCAGGTACCAGCCGAAGAGCATATCCGCTTTTTCCGCTTCCGTGGGGGCCCGTTTGACCGCGTAACGCTCCCCTCTGTACTCACATTCCGCGGGCAGGAGTTCATCCGGGCGTATCTGCTTCGGGACAAAAGACCACTGCAGAACGATTCCGCCGTCCATGAGGGACTTGAAATCCAGCACCCGGGTTCCGACGAACTGCTGCAGCCTGGAGATATTTCCGATCCGCATAACCCGCAGATTCTTTTTCTTTTCGAAGAGTTCCATGACCCCATCTTCGTATTCAGGAGCCGCCACAACCTCGCAGTAGCTGTCGCAGATGGTCCCGGCAGTCGCAGTATCCATCGGTCGGTTTACCACAACTGCACCGCCGAAGGCTGCAATGCGGTCCGCCATAAGTGCCTTGCGATAGGCGCTCTCAAGGGTTTTTCCAAGGGCAGCCCCGCAGGGATTATTGTGTTTTACAATTACCGCCGCGGGGGTATCGGTAAAGTAGCGCAGGATGTTCAGGGCGTTGTCCACATCGGTAATATTGGTCTTGCCCGGATGCTTCCCGCTCTGAAGCAGCTCGATATCCGAAGCCAGGTAGCGCCCCGGCTGAATGGTACTCAGCTCGCCGAGGGTCAAATTACCGTTTACCAGACGGTACAGAGCCGCCGGCTGATCAGGATTTTCCCCGTAACGCAGTCCCCGGGTCTCATCTCCGATGGTCCACTGCACTTTCTCGTATACCAGGTGCTGCCTGCCCCGTTCATCCTGCAGGCTGATGCTGAGCTCCCCGGGAAAATCTTCATCGAGAATTCTGCTGTACTGTTTTCTGTCCGCCTGGTTTGCCATATATCTGTTTCCCGTCCTTAGAGGCTTTCGCTGATTGAATAGATTTCCAGCCCTTCTTCCGGATCGATCTTTTCGAGATATGAGGCTATCGCCGTATCGTAGCCTGCGGTATGTCGAAAGGCCTTGCGAGCCAGCCGGAAGCGCTGCTCCAGACTGCTGCATCCCTGATTTTCCCGGATTTCACTGACTGTTTGCCGGTAGTCCCGTGGATCGCAGACTACTGCCACGCGGAGAAAGTTTTTCGCCGAAGCTCTCAGCATGCAGGGCCCGCCGATATCGATATTGCCCCGGGCGTTCTCGAGGGTCGAATCTTCCCTGGCAATGGTCTGTTCGAAGGGATAGAGGTTGACTACCGTCATATCGAACTTGATTCCATTGCTCCGCTCCAGATCACGCAGATGCTCCTCATTGAAGGATTCGCTCAACAGCCCAAGATAGATCTTGAAATCCAGGGTTTTGACCAGCCCCCCCTGCATCTCCGGCTGTCCGGTATAGTCGGAAACCCGGTGCAGCCTGCTATCGGCCAGTACTCCCAGAATTTCCGAAAGCAGGTTGAAGGTGCCTCCGGTGCTGTAGAAATTCACTTCCGGGTTGATCTCCAGCAGGGCCGGAATAAACTCATCCAGGCCGGATTTATCCGCTGTACTGACAAGTACATTTCGTACAGCCACACGGTCTTCGGACCTGCTTACGTAGTTCAGATTCATACGGACTTCTCCGCAGCCGCCAGGGTATTGAAAAGCAGCATTGTTATCGTCATGGGACCGACTCCCCCGGGAACCGGCGTGATGAGGGATGCCTTCTCGGAAACAGAAACAAAATCCACGTCTCCCTCGAGACGATAGCCCCGTTTCCTGCTCTCGTCGGGAATCCGGTTAACCCCCACATCGATGACCACAGCCCCCTTCTTGACCATATCGCCGGTTACAGTACCCGCCCGGCCGGCAGCCACAATGAGAATATCCGCTCTCAGCGTATGCTCCTTCAGGTTCCTGGTGGCGGTGTGACAGATTGTTACCGTTGCATTGCCGGGATTCGCCTTTCGAAAAAGGAGATTCGCCACAGGTTTGCCAACGATATTGCTGCGCCCCAGAACCACGACCTCTGCCCCTTTGGTCTCCACCCGGGACTCTTCCAGGAGCTTGAGTATCCCGTTCGGCGTGCAAGGCAGATAACAATCCTGTCCCAGGAGCATTTTTCCCGCGTTAACAGGATGAAAACCGTCCACGTCCTTTTTTGGATCGATGGCCATAATGATTTTCTGCTCATCCATGTGCCGCGGAAGGGGCAGCTGCACAAGGATACCGTGCAATCTGGGGTCACGGTTCATGGATTCTATCAGGGAGAGGAGTTCCTTCTCCTTTGTTTCTTCAGGCAGACGGGTCTCGGAGGAGAACATTCCCAGCTCTTCGCAGGCCCTCTCTTTGGCAGTTACATAAGAGACGCTCGCGGGATCGTCCCCCACAAGCACGACCCCCAGCCCAGGGGTTATACCCCGTGCTTTAAGTTTATCGATACGGGACCTCAGTTCTTCCCGGACCTTCGCAGCTATCTTTTTACCGTCGATCAAATTAGCCATGACAGGACTCCTTAGACAGATACCCTGTTTAGCATAAAAACGGCATATGATCAATCAAAGGAGACAAAATGATTGCCCTGATGGAATTGCTATCTGTTGATAAAAGCTTATTGGGGTGATACTATTTGTAAACTTTACGAAGTATCTTTCAAGTTTTTATACAGCGAGGTGACCCTTGGACCGCCGTCGACTATTTTGTGTACTTCTGATTCTGTTACTGCTCATACCAGTCTATTCCCAGGACTCCGACATGCCCGGTGGCGGTGCAGCTGAAGGGGAAGAGAACGGAGGTGCTGAATACTACCGCAGCGTGTACGAGCTGGGCGACCAGGTTTTCAACATTACCGCCGGTCTGTTCATCCCTCTCTATTACAGACGGCCCGGAGATTTTTCCACCGCCCCGGCTAACCTGAGCCTGGGAGGTACCGGAAGCATTGAATACTCCAGCTTTATCAACTCCAACATGACCCTTGGCCTGAGCCTGAAGGGCATGTTCGCCTATACCCCCAACGACAGACTCCTGTCCATGTTTCCCATCACCGGCAAACTTACCTACTATCTGACTGATTCCTATCCCTTCGAGTTTCCCCTGTATGTTCACGCAGGACTCTGCATAAGCCGTCTGGAATCGGAGACCTTCTACGGTCCAACGATCATGCCCGGTGCCGGGGCGACCTGGAACATGAACTCTTCCTGGGGATTCGGAATAAACGCCACCTGGTGGTGGGTACCCATGTGGTACGGCCCGAGCCACGAAGACACCGCAAAGAGCCGCTTCGGGAATTTTCTGGACATCTCCCTGTCGGCCACCTATCACTTCTGATGCAAGGACGCTGAGAATCATGATACGAAGCACACAGAAACATAGCAAGCTCCTTCCCCTGCTCCTGCTGATCCCTCTGATCCTTTCTTCCTGTACCGACGGAGGGGCGGGGATATTCTATTCCATCGAGATAGAACAGGAGATAAAAAACCGTTCTCTGCCGGACTACCTGACGGCCTTCAGTTACGCCAAAATCAATGATATGTACTATCTGGCAGGAGGAGGTCTCTACCGATGGGACTCCCTGGTTCCGTCCCAGGAATGGTCGGATATGTCCCTCCCCTCGGGATGGAAATACACATGGCAGGTGGCGAGCAACGAAACGAATACCCTTTATGTTATCCTGGAGAACAGCGACGGCGACCGTACGGCCCTGTATACCTGGGACGGAGCGTGGAGCCCGTCTGCTTTTTCGCTTCCTGAAGGAAGACCGTACCGGCTGTGGTTTGTTGAAAATGAACTATATGTAGCCACCCAGGAAACGGCCAACGAAACCGACAAGAAATACAATTACCGATTGTACATTGCGAATAATCCTGCCGACCTCAGCCTGGGTTTTTCTCAGATAACAGTCGGCGGTTCTCCCTTTGTCTCGACCAACAAGCCGATCAGGGATCTTGATGCAATTCCCGCCGGAGACTTTTTCTTTATTACATCGGCGGTGGTCTATACCGGCAGCGGCGATACATTTAATGAAGCGGTTTGGCCGGATCGTTACCTGCGGAATCTCCACTATTCTACAACCCATGGTTCCCTTTTCCTGTCCACCGGAAGTCAGCCGATAAATGGTTCCGGCTATGTCTATGAGTGGAACGGAAGTGCCTGGGACGGCTTCAGTTCCGTCGGCGGCGACCCAAACGACTTTGGAGACATTGTCTTCGGTGGAGTCAATTATCTCGTCATAGGTACCAAAAGCGGATACTACGAAAGCAGCGGCGGTTCAGGCTTTTCCGGGGAATCTGCAACTATCAACTCCGCCGCCGAGTATGACATTACAGACCTTTCGTCCTCGGTTGTTCAGGGACTTTTTGACGGTCCCGGGGATATCTTCTTTGCCATGACCTCCGGCAACGGTCTCTGGCGAAACACCAACAAAACCTGGTCCAGGGAATAGGAAGAGCTAGGGGACGGGATAAAACTCGTCTGCCCCTATATCCGGAAAAGGCCTGATTCCGTGGGAGGGATTGGGCCTTTTTTGTCCGTCCATATCGGGGAATCCGGCCCCGCTCTCAATACCAGCGTTTACACAGGCCGAGTTTTCCTTCAGGCGGTAGGATTCTCCGATAAAGCTCTCCCGGGGAGACTCTGCGATATTAGCGTCTATCCAGCCGCCCAGGGGGTCCCCGTCCAGATTGTTCATGGCCTCCGCATCCGGCACGAGCCTCCCGCCGTACTCCGCGATTCGGGCCCAGTCTCCAAAGTTGCAGTTCCTGATACTCCAGGCATCCTCTTTTTCGCCACGTACGGCTGTTCCGGAGGGTCCCCGGGCGTTGGACACTATGCTGTTGGTCAAAAAAAGCTGTGCGCCGGCACGGCTTATTATTCCTGAAGGCCGCTCCCGGGATGACGAGACCAGCAGGCTTGAATGTATCATGCTCAGACGTCCGCCTTCCAGGTCAATAAGAACAGGCTCTCCCCTGGCGGAAACCGAAGCTGTACAGTTCAGAAGTTCACTGCTACCTCCCTGCTGACGCAGCATGAAGCTGAAACCCGCTTCCTCCTCAGTACTGACGTCACAGTTCCGCATCGTCAATTCGCTGCCAGTCAGGACAAGTCCGGTGTTACCGTTCCGTCCTCCCAGTTTGATTCCGGTTTCCCGGATTTCCAGTCGGGCGGCGTCCGCGCTAACAGCAATTGGTGTCTGAGCTTCAACGGCTCGCAAGCTTCCTCCGCTTATGCGGACCTGTCCCCTGACAATCCTCAGAGCAATAGCAGATCTGCTGCCTGTCCCTGAATACAGCTCCGTTTCCTGCAGGCTAATGTAGGCATCTTCTCCATCCACAGCGCTCGTACGAGTGCCCATTCCGGGCCGAATGCTACTGTGCCGCAGGCTAAGGCTTCCCCCCTTCATGGTAACTGCCGCCCAGTCTCCGTCTATATCTCCAGTAACGGTAAGGGTTGTGTCTTCGATATTCAGGCTGCCCCCATGGTTCAGGAATATACCTCGTCGGGCCCCCCGGTAGATTACCGAATCCCTCAGCGTAATAACCCCGTCTTTCTGGCGAAGCAGATATTCAAAAGAGCTCCCCTCCGCGGTATCGATATCCTTAAGTTCGACATTGGCCCCCTGAACACGTATGGGCAGGCTTGTTCTGCTGTGGGGATCGCTGAAGAGGAGTCCCTGTATGCTGGAGTCGCTTTCTATTGAGAGAATCTCCCTGCCCCGAGGAAAGTACTCCCCACTCTGTATTATGCTTCTTCCTTCCGGCTGCCAGTCTTCCTGATCCAACCCGCCAATCAGGTTCGTCTTTCCCGGTATAACAAGGGGTTGTTGTACAGTGTAGCTTCCTTCGGCAATATATATGCTGCCTCTGTTCAGGGAACCAGCCTGCTCAAGGGCCTTATGCAGAGTCCTGAAGGGTCTGAGTCTGCTTCCCTCGAACAGATCGTTTCCATTTTCTGATACATAGATTATGTCCTGATCAAGGAAGACCGTCCATTCCATGATCCTGCTCCGGTTTCCCATCTGATCATAGGCGACAGCCCGGACAGGAACAGACCTTCCGCTCTCTTCCCGGACATCAAGGCGTATGGCCCCGGCATACTCCTTTTGCGGCTCAGAACCGTCAAGGCTGTAGAGTATCCTGTTGCCGTCTGCTTCCAGCTCAATCGTCTTCTTCCTTGCATCCGAATCACCGGATACCCCCTCGATCAAAAGCGGAGCTCTTGGACCCAGGCGATCGATGGTAAATTCCAGATATTCCTCCGTCTGAGGAACCCGGGACTCCCGGAGTGGATAGAACCCGGAGCGAAGGCTGTACCTTCTCTCCATTCCGGCAGGAACATTCAACACCAGCTTCTCCTCCATGATTGGAGAATGAGGTCCCAACTCGGGGGCTTGTGAATCTATGCCAAGTTCATAACGCACAAAACCCTTATCGGAGGAGAGCTGCGGTTCCAGCACAACCTGGCCCGGGTATACGGCTCCCTTCTCTGCACCCCGAACAAGCGAACCGCCTCCTTCCCGGACAGCAGATTTCAGCCTCAGGGTCTCGACTGGTGTGGTGATTCCATATTCGTTCCGAAGGTAATACTGAATTGATGAAGCCCCCTTCCCGGAGGATGGATCAATGCTCAGCGGAGAGGAGTAGACCGACCAGTCCGGCTGCCCCTCAAAACGGTACAAAAGCGTGGCTCCGGGGGCCACCGACCAGCTGATCAGCGCGGAAGCTCCTCCCTGATACTCGACCTGAGGTTCTCCCGGTGATGCCGCGGGCCGCCGGTCAATAGTTACTACATCGCGCAGGGTATTGCGGGATCTGTTGCCGGCCTCGTCAAAGCTGCGGTATTCAAGCTGAAATACCCTGAGTTCACCATCGGGCGCGGAGAGTTCCAGGGTCTCCTCGTAAGGGACAAAAGGTATCGTTCCTTCCTGGTAAACATCCCCCTCCCCGACAATACGGTATTCCACACCGGCGTCTTCAGGGGCACGGAAATCAAGCCTCAGGGGAGAACTGTTTATCCCGTTCTCCGGAATACCGGAAATTTCCGGCTCAAGGGGCGGACTGCGATCTATTCGAACCTGTAAAGGTTTTTCCATGTCCATGCGGTTTCCCGCCGCGTCAAGCATGCTTAATGTGATAATAAAGGTCCTGTCCTGACCATCCTGAAGACCTATCCTGCGCGGCCCGATGTACTCTTCTCCATGGAGAAGGGGATCTGAATCAGATTGAGAATCGGACTTTTCGCTGATAAGAATATACGCGCTTTCGTTCTCCGGAAAATCTCCTAGGGTAAGAACAACATCCTCTGCGGAGATTCCACTCCGGGGGATTCCATGGATTTCGGGGATCTCCGGGGCCTTTCTGTCCACTACGAAGCGAAGAGTCGTAATCCGTCCCACGCGCCCCCTTTCGGGAAAAACGGGAAGCAGCTTAAGTTGGTAGTATACCTCGCTGCCCTCTTCGGTTTCGATTTCAAGGTCCTTCAGGCTCGGAGAGTCAAAGCCGGGGTCCGGCGGTTCCTGAGAATCAGTGCCCAGGGAGTAAACTACATCCAGGTCATCCTCATGGCTGCTGAATCTCGGCAGCAGAACAGCATCCTTGTACACCCGGCGGTCCTCCAGACCGATAATCCCGGGGAGTTCCGGGAGCCTTTCATCAATCCTGAAGTCATACCCGGCGATGGAGCTTCGGTTGCCCCACACATCTTCCGCGAAGGCCTGTATCCGGTACAGCACCAGTTGCTCAGCCTCTCCTTCCAGGGTGAAGGGCTCTTCGAAGGGGATGTAATCGCCTTCTGTTGTCGTGTCCCTGCCCCTCGTGGCCAGTGAATAGAAGAGTTTTCCGCTGCCTGTTATATGGACCTGGTCATGTTCCAGGTCAATCCGCGGAGCCGGCGGCGGGAGTCGATGGAGTTCCGTCAGAACAGTTACAGGATCAGACAGGTTTCCGGCGCTGTCCCGCGAAGCAAAGCGGAAAAAGCGCCTGGTGCTCATTCCCCAGGGAATATGGAGGTCTTCGCCTGACCATACTGGCGACGATACGGTGATATTTGGGGTAGAGGACTCATTGTCGCCGGTTTCAAAAACCACAATGGCGTCACCGGAGACATCTGCCTGTATCCGGAGCGATCCGGCCCTGTTCAGCTCTCCCACTCTCAGTTTCGGCGGCTCCGGGGGAACAAGATCGTAGGGGATCAGACGCCCGGCTACAGGGCCTGGGACTCCTTCTTCCGAAACAATCCGTGCCTTTATTATCAGACTTCCTTCCGACTCCGGCACGGGTGGTATAAATGGTCCTGAATACACTGGCGAGCCGGCATCAGGATCGGAGCCATCGAGGGTATAGTGGATACGGCTCGTGTCCGGGGCAAGGATAGAGACCAATGGCGCTTCAGCGTAGGGTGCGCTTCCCGATACAGTGATTACCGGAGCTACAGGCTTCCGGGTATCAAAAACGTAAAAGCAGCGGTAGTGGGCTGTTCCATCAATGGACCCGCGGGAAACGAATCGCAGGGCATAATGCTGTTCCAGACCTTGAGGCGCCGGGAGATTCAATACACCTTCCGCGAGAGGATCTTCCTTGGTGGGTC
>Ga0334900_1002568_pt1 | contig 15788 bp, 12 predicted proteins | sample GraSluR3_MG_2_FD_207231 | JGI IMG/M metagenome (GOLD analysis project Ga0334900, IMG submission 207231) | Sludge microbial communities from methane-producing bioreactor in Wageningen University, Netherlands - Granular Sludge_31_08-R3 | ecosystem: Engineered > Bioreactor > Anaerobic >...
AAGTTATGCCGCCGCTCCTCTGGAGACTGCTTGGGCATCGATACCCGGTTCAGGTTCAGCTTCTTCTTATTATCAGACATCTTATCCCGCTTCGATATCCTGATGCTCTCCCGGCTCTTCGGATGACGCCTTCCCAGCGCCGTCACCTTCGTGGTGGGAGCCCTCTTTGCCTAGACGAAAGCGGCGATAAGATGGGGCCCCCTGGCTTGCTGCCATCGAAATCCTCCCTTCGATGGGCTGTGGCATTCAACCTAATCCAGGATATTTAAATCTTTTCGGTTTTCGCCTTCCGGCGTCCCTCGATCGCCACCGGTCTAAACTCTTTTGGAGGAGACCCGAACGAGCCGGAGAGATCTTTCCGGCCCATCAGTACATATATGTTATCCATCAAGGCGGCGGTCGCCCCGTTTGATTCAAATACACCATCTAGAAGTTCCATTTCAAGCGGAAAATCGAGAGCAACTTAGAAATATGACGACGGAACTCCTAAAACTGAGCGGTGGTGAAAGTGGACGAGATCGCCCTAACCATTGATGGACGGAAGGTCAGGACCAGGAGAGGGGCTACGGTCCTGGAAGCTGCCCGAGGGGCCGGGATCTACATACCGGCCTTATGCGACCATCCGGACCTGACGCCCATCGGATCGTGTAAACTCTGCATCGTCGAGATCGAGGGAGAGAGCCTCCGCCCCACCTCCTGCACCACCCTGGCCGAGGAGGGGATGGTGGTCCTGACCAGGACGGAGGAGCTCCAGGAGATGCGCCGATCCGCCCTGGAGCTGATCCTCGCCCTCACCCACCACCCGACGAGCTGCCTCTTCTGCGACCGGAAGGAGGAGTGCTCAGACCTCCGGGAGTGCATGAGGAAGTTTCCCGCGGCGGTGGGGTGCAAGTACTGTCCCAACGACGGCCGATGCGAGCTGCAGGATGTGGTGGAGTACGTCGGCCTGGAGAGGATCAGGTACGAAACGAGCTACCGAAACCAGCCGGTCCTCCGGGAGCCCTTCTTCGACCGCGACTACAACCTCTGCATCCTCTGCAGCCGGTGCGTCCGGACCTGCCAGGAGGTGAGGGGGGAGGGGGTCCTCACCTTCGACGTCAACTACCATCACCACCACACCATCGGACCGGTCTCCCTCTTCGAGTCGGAGTGCAAGTTCTGCGGCGCCTGCGTCGACGTCTGTCCTACGGGGGCGCTCTTCGCCAGGGCCGAAAGGTGGGGGAGGCCCGAGGAGACCGTGACCACCGTCTGCCCCTTCTGCGGCGTCGGCTGCGTCATGGATCTCGGCGTTCTGGACGGACACATCGCCACGATCCGGGGGAAGAGGGGCGAGACCCCGAACCACGGCCAGCTCTGCGTCAAGGGGAGGTTCGGCCTCGACTTCGTCGAGAGCCGGGAGCGGCTGAAGACCCCCCTCATCCGGAAGAGAGGGGAGCTCGTCCCCGCCACCTGGGAGGAGGCGCTCTCGGTCGTCGTAGAGAGGTTCTCCCGCGCCAAAGGTGACCGCTTCGCCCTCCTCTCCTCCGCCAAATGCACCAACGAGGAGAACTACCTCGCCCAGAAGCTCGCGCGGCTGGTGATGGAGACGAACAACGTCGACCACTGCGCCCGCCTCTGCCACGCCTCCACCGTCGCCGCCCTGGCGACGGCCTTCGGGAGCGGGGCGATGACCAACTCCATCGAGGAGCTGGCGGACGCGGGGTGCATCCTGATCATAGGGTCGAACACCACCGAGCAGCACCCCGTCATCGCCCTCAGGATCAAGGAGGCGAAGAGGAGAGGGGCGAAGATCATCGTCGCCAACCCCCGGTGGATCGAGCTCTGTAAATTTGCGGACGTTTGGCTGAGGCAGACCCCAGGGACGGACGTCCCCCTCGTCCTCGCTCTCTGCAAGGTGATCCTGGAGGAGGGGCTCCTCGACGAGGAGTTCATCGGGGAGCGGTGCGAGGGGTTCGAGGAGTTCCGGGAATCCCTGGCCGGGGTCACCCTGGAGGAGGCGGCCGCCATCACCGGCGTCGAGGTCGGTCTGATCGAGGAGGCGGCCCGGATCTACGCCTCAAACGGCCCTTCGTCTATCGTCTACTCCATGGGGATAACCCAGCACTCCCACGGGACCGAGAACATCCTCGCCCTCGCCGACCTGGCGATGATGACCGGAAACCTCGGAAAGCCCTCCAGCGGCATAAACCCCCTCCGGGGCCAGAACAACGTCCAGGGGGCGTGCGACATGGGCGCCCTCCCCAACGTCCTCCCCGGCTACCAGGCGGTGACGAACGACGACCTGAGGAGGAAGTTTGAGGCCCGCTGGGATAGAGAGCTCCCCAAGCGGCCGGGGCTCACCCTGATGGAGATCTTCAACGCCATCCACGCCGGGGCCGTAGATGTCTTGTACATCATCGGCGAGAACCCCCAGATCAGCGACCCCGACTCCACCCACGTCGTCGAGGCCCTGGAGAAGGTCGACTTCCTCGTCGTCCAGGAGATATTCCTATCGGAGACGGCGATGCATGCCGACGTGGTTCTTCCGGCGGCGAGCTTCGCCGAGAAGGACGGGACCTTCACCAACACCGAGCGGCGGGTCCAGAGGGTGAGGCGGGCGGTCCCGCCGCCGGGGGAGGCGAGGCCCGACTGGAGGATCATCTCGGAGATCGGGAGGAGGATGGGGTACCCGGATCAGTTCTCCTACTCCCACCCCTCGGAGATCATGGAGGAGATCGCCTCCCTCACCCCCAGCTACGGCGGGATCAGCTACCGAAGGCTCGAGGGGGCGGGGCTCCAGTGGCCGTGCCCCGGACCCGACCACCCCGGGACGAGGTACCTCCACAAAGACGGGTTCACCCGGGGGAAGGGGCTCTTCACGCCCCTATCTTACCGCCCCTCGGCGGAGCTTCCCGACGGGGATTACCCCTTCATCCTCACCACCGGGAGGGTCCTCTGCCACTTCCACACCGGGACGATGACGAGGAAGGTGGCGGGGCTGAACTACCTCCGGGGCGAGGAGCTGGTGGAGATAAACCCCGGGGATGGGGAGGTCCTGGGGATCGGGGACGGAGACCTGGTGGAGGTCTCCTCCCGGAGGGGGAAGGTGAGGGCGAAGGCGAGGCTGACGGAGAAGTCCTCGCCGGGGGTCGTCTTCATGACCTTCCACTTCGCCGAGACCCCCACCAACGTCCTAACAAACCCGGCCCTAGACCCCGTCGCCAAGATCCCCGAGCTGAAGGTCTGCGCCGTCAGCCTAACCAAAGCGGTTGGTGATTGAAGATGTACCAGATAGTCGAGAAGGAGGCCCTCGTTCCCAACATCATCTACCTGAAGATCAGGGCCCCCAAGGTCGCCAAGGCCGCCCGCCCCGGCCAGTTTGTGATCATCAGGGTGGACGAGACGGGCGAGAGGGTACCGATGGGCCTCGCCGGCTGGGACGAAAGGGAGGGGACGATCGAGATCGTCTTCTACGTCCTGGGGACCTCCACCATGAAGCTCGGAACCTTGAGGGTGGGGGACTCCGTCCTCAACCTGGCGGGCCCCCTGGGAACCCCCACCGAGGTCGGCAACTTTGGTACGGTGATCTGCGCCTGCGGCTGCTTCGGGATCGGCCCCACCATGCCCCTGATAAAGGCCCTCAAGGAGGCGGGAAACCGGGTGATAACGGCGGTGGAGGGGCGGAGCCGGGAGTTCATCTTCTGGGAGGATAGGCTGAGGGAGGCTAGCGACGAGGTCGTGATCCTGGCGGGGGACGGAAGCTGTGGCGATGCCGGATGGACGAACGACTTCATCAAGCGGAGGCTTGCGGAGGAGAAGATCGACCGTATCTTCGTCCACGGATGCCCCTTCATGATGATGGAGGCGGCGAGGGCGAGCGAGCCCTTCGGGGTCAAGACGATCGTCAGCCTCACCCCCCTGATGGTGGACGGGACCGGGATGTGCGGCGCCTGCCGGGTCGAGGTGGGGGGAGAGACGAAGTTCGCCTGCGTCGACGGCCCGGACTTCGACGGCCACCAGGTCAACTGGGAGACCCTCGCCCTCCGGCTCCGCCAGTTCATCCCCGAGGAGGACCGGTCTCACATGCTCTGGGAGAGGGATAACTGGCACAGGCTGGTGGAGCTGGCGCCCCAGTCTCTGAACCCCACCCTGGGGAGGTCCGAGGAGAAGAATAAGAAGAAGGCTGCCTGCTCCAGCTAGGCCGTTTCATAATGTAATTCGAGACGAAATATTACTAGTCAGATCGCTCATCTGACCAGCTCTATCCTCGTGGCGAACTTGTGGGGGGAGATCGCAGCCGACTCCACGTCGCCGAGGACCCCCCGGCTCTCGGCATCCTCGAGGTAGAACCAGGCCGCCTCCTCCAGCCGGCCGAGGGCCTCCTCGGGGGTGGCGCCTATGCTTGAGATCCCCAGCTCCGGGCATTTTGAGATGTAAGACCGGTCCCCCTCCCATATCTCGGCGGTAAGGTTCAGTTTCATCTTACGTTCCTCCGTCACCAACTTTAACAATTATTAGGCGTGGCCGTTCCATCAATATATCAGTTCTCCATCTGATGGAAAAATTCGACCCCGGCGGCGGAACTTGAGGGGAAAATGATATATCATCCCCATCAGGAACGCCAATTCCTCCGGCCAGTCCGGCGCGAAGGTGGCGAAGCGAGACGGAAAAAAGATGAGAAATTGGGAGGATCGGACCCTCCCCGGCGATCATCTCCCGAGCCTTCCCGTTTTTTCTCCTCTGGCTGGTGAGAAGAGAGATGGCTAGTCGGTCCCGATCCAGCCCCGGATCTTCATCGCCTCGACGACGCGGCCGACGGCGACGACGTAGGCTGCCTGGCGCATGTTTATGTTGTAAGCCCGGGAGTTCTCGAGGACGGAGTGGTAGGCCCGGGTCATCCTGGCGTCGAGCCTCTTTCGGACCTCTTCGACGTCCCAGCAGTACCTGTCGATGTTCTGGACCATCTCGAAGTAGGAGACGGTGACGCCGCCAGCGTTGCAGAGGAAGTCGGGGATGACGTGGACCCCCTTCTTATAGAGGATCTCGTCCGCCTCGGGGGTGGTGGGGCCGTTGGCGAGCTCCGCGACGATCTTCGCCTTAATCCTGGGGGCGTTCTCCTTGGTGATGACGTTCTCGAGGGCGGCGACGATCAGGATGTCGACGTCGAGCTCCAGGAGCTCCTCGTTGGTGATCTTGACCGTCGTCTTCCTCGGGGAATTGACGACGGTGCAGGTCTCTTTCTTGACGCTGCAGGCGAGTTCCAGGTCGAGGCCGTCCTTGTTGTAGATCCCGCCCTTGGAGTCGCTGATCGCCACCACCTTGGAGCCGAAGAGCTCACGGCAGAGGAAGGAGGCATGGCATCCGGCGTTCCCGTACCCCTGGATGGCGACTGTAGCCCCGGAGAGGTCGATCCCCAGCTCCTTCGCCGCCTCCCGGATGGTGAACATGCCGCCCCGGGCTGTGGCGTCGTCTCGGCCGCAGGAGCCGCCTATGCAGAGGGGCTTTCCGGTGATGCAGCCGAACTCATTCTTCCCCGTGATCTTCGAGTACTCGTCCATCATCCAGGCCATGATCTGGGGGGTGGTGTAGACGTCGGGGGCGGGGACGTCCTTCTCGGGGCCTATGAACTGCCAGATCCGGTCGATGTACCCCCTGCTGAGCCGCTCCAGCTCGGTCATGCTGAGCTCCTTGGGGTTGCAGATGACGCCGCCCTTCCCACCCCCCAGGGGGAGGTCGAGGAGGGAGCACTTCCAGGTCATCCAGGCGGCGAGGGCCCTGACGGTGTCGATCGTCTCATCGGGGTGGAACCTGATGCCGCCCTTCGCCGGCCCCTTGGCGTCGTTGTACTGGACCCGGAACCCCTGGAAGACCTTGGTGCTTCCATCGTCCATCCGGACCGGGATGGAGACGTGAAGCTCCCGCATGGGGTGCTTCAACATCTCGCGGACGCCCTCACTCAGATTCATTATTTTTGCACAGTTATCCAGCTGCTCTTTAGCTATCTCAAATGGGTTGAGTTCTGCCATCCCTATATCACCCTACTTGGCTTCCGCCAAACCATCGATCACAACGAGTTAGGAGGAAGGCCATGTCTGCAACCCATAGTTAAATCTTATGAGTAACATTTATTTATGACTAAATGGACCATCCTGGCCGGGAATTAATATTTAAGCATTCTGGATGGCGGGGCGGAGGAGGGACGAGAATAAAAGAGATAAAACTTTATTAATAAATTTGTATTTGGCAGGGGGAGGGGATCTTCGGCGGCTCGGCCGTCGAGCCGATCCCGGCCCCATCCCCTCATCCGCCAAATAGGGACGCCTCAGCCGTCGAGGATCTCCTCGGCGACGTCCCGATAGGCGTCCATGACGTAGGGTATGCCACTGACCCGGGCCGCCTCTTCGGTGAGGGCCATGACGTCGTTTCTCGATATGGTCTTGAGGCTGAAGTTCCTGCTCCCGGCCATAAGCTGCTGGAGGCCGACCTGGAACCTCTGGGCATAGGTGTAGATCCCCATCGCCCCCAGGGGTATCTCCTCGACCTCCCTTCCGTACTTCTCGGCCAGCTCCTCGTAGGTGACGAAGAGCTGCTTTGCGGTCGTCCCGTACTTGGAGACGGACTTGGGGAGCTCTCCAGCCCCGATCCACTTCTGGATGTTCTTTCCGACCATCCCGGGGATCATCAGCGCCCTGCCCATGCAGACCGCCCTGAAGTAGGGGGCGCCGATGGCGATCGCCTTGAAGACCCCGTCCTCGGAGGAGAAGCCGCCGGCGATGGCGAGGTCGGGGACCCTCATACCCCTCTTTCCGAGCCGCTCTGCGAACTCCTGGGCGAGGGACTGGATGTAGAAGGTGGGGATCCCCCACTCGTTCATCATCGGCCAGGGGCTCATCCCCGTCCCTCCGGGGGCGCCGTCTATGGTGAGGAGGTCTATCTTCGCCTCCGACCCGTACCGGAGGGCCATGGCGAGCTCCGCCATGGAGTAGGCCCCGGTCTTGAGGGTGATCCTCTTGAAGCCCAGGTCCCTGAGCCGGTCCACCTCTTCGAGGAAGCTTTCTTTGGTGACGAAGCCGAGGCGGGAGTGCCGCTCGAACTCCTTTATCGCCCCGTCCCGGAAGGCCTGCTGGACCTCCCTCTTGGAGGGGTCGGGCCTCACGATGTAGCCCCTCTTCTGAAGCTCCAGGGCCCTCTCCAGGGACCGGACCTTGATCTCGCCCCCGATGCACTTTGCCCCCTGCCCCCACTTCAGCTCCAGGGTGTCCAGCTCGTGCCTCATCGAGACGTACTCGGCGGTCCCGAGGCGGGTGTCCTCGACGTTCATCTGGACGAGGATCTCGCCGTACCCCTCGTGAAACCGCTTATAGGTCTCGATCCTCCGGTCCATCTCCGGAGACCGGGTGACCTTCCCCCTGCCGTCGAGGACAAGCTCCGGATCGACGCCGCAGACGTTCTCGCCGCAGACGAGGGTGATCCCCGATATGGCGGCGCCGATGGCGAAGTGCTCCCAGTTCGCCCCGGCGATGTCGGTGGAGCCGAGGGCTCCGGTGAAGATGGGGACCCTCATCTTCACCTTTCTATCCCAGCCGTACTCGGTCTCGGTATCGACCTCGTTGAAGACGGCGGTGTCGGGGTTCCCCTCGACCCCGGGAGGGAGGCCCCGGGCGCCGACGGCGTACCCCTGTATGTTTATGTGAGAGTAGTCGATGGGATAGTCCTTGTCAGCCCCGGCGGTCACCTCGCCGAAGGGGCCGGGGTAGAGGACCTCCCGGCCTCGGAAGGAGGATAACCAGATGTCACAGCCGCCCCTGCAGCCGTCGACACATCGGGTGCAGATCCCGGACATGGGGGCGACGTTCCTCGACCGGTTGAAGGTCCCGATCGCTTCGTTGGCGTTTGGCTGTCTGAGGTTCATAAAATCCACCATAAGTCTCCAGATAATCTCCCCCGGGGCGGGACCCGCCCCGGGGAGGGAGGGTTTACCAGAATGAGACTTCCGGCCAACTTATATATAAATCTTTCTTGGCTTAGGCGGAGGGCTCCTGGGAATAAAAAGGGGAGGATTTAGAGAGGCGAGGTATACGCTCCCAGATCTTCGAGGACTCGGGGTAGGGTCAGATCCCGTCCCCGCCCTTCAGCCCCACGACCTTCTCGACCTCGGCGAGCTTCCAGATGAGGGACCTCTCCTCCTCGAGGATCGAATCTAGGGGGTCCTCGGGGGAGTGGCCGAGGGCGAGGAGGACGTTTAAAGAGAGGTCCTTTCTCCGGATCAGATCGACGAACCCCTCCCGGACGCGCCTCTTCTCCTGGAGGTCAGAGACCTCGGCAAGGCGGCCCCGCAAGGTGACGAACCGATAGCTGGAGAGGTCCGGGGCGTACCGCTCCACCTCTACGGAGACGTGGGGATCTCTTCGGAAGAACTCGATCTTGCTGCCGTAATTCGTCGATAAGAAGTACATGAACCGTCCGTCGAAGAAGTAGACGAAGGGAGCTATGTGGGGGTATCTATCCCCCCGGAAGGCTATCCTGCAGAGGTGCTCCTCCTCGATCAGCCGGTCGCGCTCCCCCTTATCCATCCTCGGGATCTTGACAACGTCCAAGACGATCTCCTCAGAACAAAATTACCATCGGATTGTATTTAAAGCCCCCAGGAGCGCATTCAGGGATGGGCCAGGTCAGGAGGAGGGCCGAGAAGGTACCGGACCTCCAGGGGGGCGGAGGCCTCAACGGCCCGGGATCCTCTCCCTTATGAGGGCCTTCACCGCCTCCTCCGCCTCAGGGGTGACGGGAGGCTTCTGGCGCATGGTGCACCTTGCGGGCATGGGGATCAGCCCCTCGTCCAGAAGGGCGTAGTGAACCTCCTCCAGGCTCACCTCGCCCCCGGCGTACTCTTTCAACAGCGCCGCCGCCTCGGCCCTCTCCTTCGATCCGAGGGCGTCAAGCCTTTTTGCAAGCTGCTCTATCTCTTCCAGCAATCTGAACGCCTCGGTCCAGGTCGATACCTCCTGGGATATAGCCCTTGCCGAAAACCCCAGACCATAAATACCATCGAAGAGAACCGCCGAGGAGATGCCGCCCATACGAGGAGATCACCATGATAGATTCGCCCAACTCTGCCGTCGGGATCGACGACATCGCCGCTGCCTTCCCAAAGCTCTTCATATCGACCACTGGCGAATTTGCGAGGGCGAGGGGGATCGAGCCCGCTAAGCTTGCCCGGGGTATCGGGGTCGAGAAGATGGCCGTCCCCGACGCCCACGAGGACGCCGCCACCCTCGCCGCCGCCTCGACCCTGGAGCTTATGGAGAAGAACGACCTCCGCCCCGCCGAGGTGGGAAAGATATACATCGGCACCGAGTCGGGGGTCGATGAGGCAAAGGCGATCGGTACCTACGTCATCGGGATGCTGGAGCGGGTCTACGGCCCCGGCACCTTCTCGGAGTGCTCCACCGTCGAGTTCAAGGCCGCCTGCATCGGCGCCACCCACGCCCTGGAGAGCGTCGCCTGCTGGCTGAAGGCCGGAGACGATGGAGGAGGCGAAGACGCCGACGGGCCGGGGAGGAGGCGGGGGAGGGTGGGGATCGTGGTGGCGACGGACGTTGCCCGTTACGAGCTCGGCTCCTCCGGCGAGTACACCCAGGGGGCGGGCTCCGTCGCCCTTTTGATCAAAAGAAACCCGAGGATCCTCGCCCTCGACCCCGTCATGGGGGTCTATACTCGAGACGAGAACGACTTCTTCCGGCCCGTCGGGATGAGGTGCGCCGTCGTCAACGGGAAGTACAGCAACCAGTGCTACCTGGCGGCAATTGACGGAGCCTTCTCCTCCTTTCAGAGGAGAGCCCTTTCCCGGGGGATGATCCGCATAGGAGAAGGCGGGTGCTTATCAGACCACCTCCGCCAGATCATATTCCACATCCCCTACCCCCGGATGGCGGAGTACGCCGCCGCCTCGTTCTTCCGCCGGGAGTGGCGGCCCCTTCCCCGGTGGCGGGAGGTAGAGGAGGAGATCGGGGCCGAGCCGGCGGCCGAGGAGGTCAGAGGCGAGGAGGGGGCTAAAGCGTCGGCGGATTACCAGAGGAGGTTCTCGAAGTCGGCGAAGTTTCTGGAGGCGTACGAGAGGAAGGTCAAACCCTCGACCCTCATCTCCTCGGCCGTCGGAAACATCTACACCGGCTCGATCTACCTGGGCCTGGCGAGCCTCCTGGCGCAGGACCTCCTCACTCCGGGGGCGCGGATCGGCCTCGGCTCCTACGGGAGCGGCTGCTCTGCTGCCTTCTTCTCTGGGGTGGTCGGAGAGGGCGTCCGGTCCCTGGCCAGGGGCCGCATCCTAGAACGGCTCGAGGATCGGGTGGAGATCGGCCTTGAGGATTACCAGCTCCTCCACAATGGCAAGCGGCGGGAGAGCGTCATCCCCCCGGAGGGGGAGTTCGCCCTCCTCCGGATCGGCGGCGACGGGTACAGACATTACGATCTCGTCGGCTGATGGAATCTTCAAATATTTTATATAGGTCTTGCGACCTACCCGCCCCGGGTGTTTATTAGATGGCGGAATCCTCCCCCCTCATCGATCGGCGGGATCTCGGCCTCGCCGCCCTGGTGGTCCTGGCGGGGCTATTCGTCTTCGGCTGGACGATCTTCTCAGCCATATCGGAGATCGGCGACGGCTTGACCCAAATCGAGGCGCCCGGGACCTCCGAACTCAACCTCCAGGAGGTCGGCGACTACACCATCTTCTACGAGAACAGAAGCTTCGTAGACGGTCGATTTTATTCTGGAGGGGAGGGGGTCCCGCCGGGGCTCGTGATCGAGGTAGTCGACCTCTCCACCGGCGAGGGGGTGGATCTCCGCCCCCCTGCGGGGGAGGTCACCTACGGCTTCGCCGGCCGCTCGGGGAGGTCGATCGCCACCTTCGAGGTCCGACGCCCCGGCACCTACAGGATCGAGAGCGGATACCCCGCAGGATCGGAGGGGCTGAAGGCCGTCCTGGCGATCGGGACGGACTTCTTCCGAGGAGCATTGTATAAGATCGGCCTCGGCCTCGCCGCCCTCTTCGGATCTATCTTGATGGCCGCAGCCGCCCTCATTTCGGCCGCGAGGAGGAGGGAGAGGGAGGAGGAGCGGCTCCGGGAGGAGGAGCGGATGATCCGGGGGCGATGGTCCCGTTAATCCATCAATCCATCTCTTACAGATGAACTCTTTGGCGATGAGATCGAAATATAAAGAACTGGCAAAAAAGTTCCTGGAGAGCACCGACTCGATGGAAGGGGACATTCTGGAGGATAGCAAGGATCACTCTTCTCATACTAAGGTAGCCTCCTCCCGATCCACGCAAATCGTGAGAGAGAGGCCCGAGTCCTTCGTAATTGTAACGCCTCAATCCCCTGATCCCGGAGGGACTCGAGGCCAGGATCGCAAAGCTGGTCACCATCACCACTTCTGCTGTTGCTGGAGCCGAGAAGTGCCTCCTGGCCCACATCAGCGCCTTCCGGAGGGACGGCGGATCGAAGGAAGAGACCCTGGACGTTCTATTCATCGCCATCGGCGAGAAGAAGATCCTGGCGCTGTACCCCCAGAACTTTCCATGAGATCTTTGAGGGGCGAGCGGTAGATGGTCCCTTCGAGAATTGAGAGAAATCCAGATGGTTCCGGTTGACCTCCGATCTGGAGACCTCCGCTAAATATCCGGAAGATAGATTAAACGCAGATTCTTGATTCGGAGGTCTTTCGAAACCATCTTGAGATGAATTCACACCTTATTGCTAAAGCTTGCTAAAGGGACGTTTTAATAACATCCTTTTTTTCCTCGTTTACACAGCCATCCATTCTCTTTTTTCCGCGTTTACAGCGTCCGACGCGCCCTCAAACCAAGCGCTACCACTAATGGTGGTAAAATCGTTCAACTTACAAAAAGTAACCAAGAGATCCCGTTCTTCTTCGTATTTCAAATCTCCGACATACCAAGTCATAGCCCAGTCGGGACTATAAGAAGAACCCGGAGCCGTTACTTCCACATGAGGTGCCCCCATGTTGCCCAGCCAATCCTGGTAATCCGCCACTTGCAAGTTCATTCCAAACAGATTTATATCCAAATTTCTCGCTGTGGAATCCGTTCCAATATTATAAACCCTAATAAGATATGAGACTGAATCTATACAGCCGTCACCCGAAAATTCATCTGTCGGCCCTTCTATAAAGAGCCTTATCTGGGGCGTCCCCTCATAAGCATATGCAGTTGACATCAAAAGATAAATGGCCACCAACAATATCGATTTATGCTCCAAATTTTTGCCTCCTTGATCGGCCACCATGGCCGGTGGCTTATTAATAAGATTAATTAACTTAAGGTTTTCGGTGTACTGTAAATCATCGGTAGTTTCAACCAGAAATGCATATTATATAATTTTATTGTTTTCCAGTTACTCTGGAACAGCTTTGCAGACCGAATTGAACCCATCTGAAGTTTTATTTTATAAATATTATTAGATACTCATAGAATCGGATTGCATGGAGAATGTGGAGGAAAAAAATGACTTATTCCATCTATTTTAACAACAAACTATTATAAATATTAGGATACTTCTATTTCTAAGATGGGAGGACTGAGAATTTGTCTACCGATGAACCGCCCGCCATCGTCCTGGTGGCCTATGGGAGCCTCGTCTCCGATGCCAGGAAGACCTACGAGAAGATGAGAGCTGTATACAGAGGTGAATTCGAAGCCTCGGCCGTCGAGATCGCCTTCACCGCCGGCTTCATCCGCCGACGGCTCGCCGGGACCAAGGAAACGGCGGTCGATAGCCCCCTGACGGCTCTAGCAAAGCTCCACGACTCCGGCCACAAAGTCGTCGTCGTCCAGTCCCTCACCGTCGTCCCGGGCTCGGAGTTCCACGAGGCTGCGGCCCTCGTCTCTGCCCTCGGGACAGTCCGGGGGAAGTTCGGATTTCGGAATCTGGTGATGGGTGCGCCCCTCCTTGCGAGCAGCCGGGATTTCGATGCCGTCTCAGAAGCCCTAGCCCCGGAGTACGACCGGGTCAGCGTCGGGGGCGAGGTGGCGATGCGCCCAAGAGACCCGGAGGAGACGGCCGTCGTCCTGATGGGACACGGGACCGACCACCCCGCCGACTCCGCCTACGCCCGGATGGCATTGGTCCTCAAACGGGATCACAGGAACGTCTTTTTGGGTACGATCGACGGCTTTCCGAGGCTGGAGGAGGTGATGGCCGAGGTAAGGGCGGCCGACGTCCGAAGGGTGAGGCTCCTTCCCTTCCTCCTGGTGGCTGGAGGCCACGCCACGAAAGACCTGGCCGGGGACGATCCCGAATCCTGGAAGAGCGCCTTCGAGGAGGCGGGATTCGAGGTCGATTTAAACCTACATGGGATGGGAGATACCCCCCGGGTGGTGGAGATCTTAATCGAGCACACAAGACAGGCTCTGGAGAGGGGCCTGAGGGGCCCATGATCCGGCCCCTGGGGGCTATGTAATGCGCTGAGCGCTAGTAAATTGATGGGCCTTATGGTGTTCGGGAATTCATGCCCAGCGATTATTCCAGCCTTTGACACTAATTTTGATCCTTCATGAATGCGTAGCTATCATTCTCTCTATCGCTATTCTGGCGGGCAGGCAAACATGAGGCTCTTGAAGACCTTCCTAAGCAATCATTTTTACAGCCTCATTTACGATCTCAATCCTCCCAGAGATTTAGGTAATATAATTATTTTAAATTATATAAAATTTTTTATAAATAAAAAAACTGTTGATGGACGATGGCTATAAATAGAAGATCGATGCATATTAGGAGTGAAATCTTCTAGGATGATATGAGCTAATGATATGACTCAAAAGAGAGATATTTATCCCTTGGTTATTCCCATCTGGATAATTTTCTTGATTTGCCTGACCGCGATCGCGAGTTATGCAATATCCTCGATGTTCGAACACCATGAGATAGCTTCTAATGATCATACTAACTTGAATTTAGTCCCAGTAAGTAGCAATGATACACCACTTCATACTGATGTTCTCTTTGGGGCTTATATCACCAAGATTTCTCGTCTCTCTATGAAGGAATCTAATTTTGATGTGGACTTTTATGTTTGGTTCAAGTGGAAAGGCGATGATGTCGCTCCTGGTGAGGGTATGGAGATCATCAATGGCGAAATTAATTCTATGGAACTACAAGCTGAATTGCATGAAAATGATACTAATTATGAACAATATCAAATAAGTGCAAGCATAATACAACCATTTGATGTTATGCTTTATCCATTTGATAATCACAAGCTGATAATCAAGATTGAAGATTGTATTAGTTCCATTTATTGGCTTCAATATATTCCTGAAAATCTTCAAAACACAAGCTGCAGCGAAGAAATTTACATTCCAGGATATAAAAGTAAATCCCTGCCTACGATAGTAGAAAATCACAAATATCCAACCGATTTTGGATCTCCTTGGCAAGAGCAAATGCCTTCAACATATTCTCAAATTAGGCTAGGCATCGGATTAGTGAGAGATGGCTGGGGATTTTACTTCAAGCTGTTCCAGGGCTTATTTGTGGCAGTTGCTGTGGCAATGATTACATTTACTTTGAGACCAAATTTTGCACCTCGCTTTATAGTTGGTGTTGGTGCCCTTTTTGCAGCTGTAGCCAATTATTACAATGTACTGGCTTTGCAACCAGCAGTTAATTATTTGACCTTAGCTGACACAATAACTTTTGCAGGGATCGTAACAATATTTCTATCCATGGTCGGATCTTCTATATCGTACTATTTGTATAGTTTTAAAAATAATATAAATTTATCTCGAAGATTTGATAAATATTCGGTAATAACTTTTATTTTTTGCTTTATATTTATTAATTTGTGGATTGGTTGGTTTGCTAGTCATTGAGTGCTGCTATCAAGCTTGATTAGGATGATCTGGGATTGAGGGAGCCTTACAAAAGAGATTAGTTTATTCTGTTGTACGGAGTCGAATCTGGATATTAACCTGCCGCGAAAAAATCTGAGGGAATATTATGAGTAATCCGGGTAATTTTAGAATGGGTCTTTCGCAAGCAATTTTGCATTGGGGGAAATACTGCAGAAATAAAGCAGCAGTCATTTCTGAGACAAGAACTATAACATATAATGATCTAGATAAAGCTGTCGAATCCTTGGCTCAAAGGTTAAATGCCTATGAAGGTTCAAATAAGCGGATCGCTATCTATCAAACTGATCCTATAATTTTTTTTATTTCATTAATCTCCATATTACGCAGCAATAATGTAGCTTGTATCATGAATGCTGAACTGGCTATAGAAAATATTCGATCATGCGTTCAGGATTGTGATGCGAAATTATTATTGGTTGATGAAGAGACTTCAATAATCAGTAATAGCATCATCAAAGAGCTTGATATACCTAATATGACGATATATTTATCTGAATTAGATAAAATGCCTGCTAAAGCAAGCTGGCCTTTACCAAATCCATATGATCCTTGGGGAATTGTTTATACATCTGGAACTACGAGCATTCCTAAAGGAATTATTCTATCACATATCTCAATTTTTTGTGAGTTGATGCATTGGTTCATCGAATTAGAGATGACAAAAAAAACTCGTTTGTACACCTCAATACCGCCTTATTTAACCGCAGGATTGGTTCTAGCTTCGACATCGCTAATGACGGGTGGAACGGTGGTAAATTTTCGAAATCATTCATCTGAAATTTTAAGCTCATATTTGAAAATAAATAATATCGATATTTCTTTCTTTTCGCCCAGCGGATTACAGGAATTTATTTCCTATATAAAGTCCCATCACCTG
>Ga0334900_1002569_pt1 | contig 15785 bp, 16 predicted proteins | sample GraSluR3_MG_2_FD_207231 | JGI IMG/M metagenome (GOLD analysis project Ga0334900, IMG submission 207231) | Sludge microbial communities from methane-producing bioreactor in Wageningen University, Netherlands - Granular Sludge_31_08-R3 | ecosystem: Engineered > Bioreactor > Anaerobic >...
ACCAAGGGGTCCGTAACGTTGTACACCTAGTGAAGGACCCCTTGGTTCTTCCGCGTGGGGTGTCTTAATCCTGCTCAACATCATGTTCTTAAAAAAATCTCCTTCGGCAGATGGGCCGCAACCAGGTAGTTCGGCAGGTCCACGGTCTCGCATATCTTCAGGTCCAGGGCGGCCGAACAGATCACGTAAGCCTCCTCTTTTTCAAGCCCCCAGCGGGAGCAGATATATTCTACCATATAGCCTGTGGCCTTCTGCGCGGCCTCCAGAATAGTGGTACCTATGCCCGTGGCGGCGTAGTAAAGCCCGGTTTCGTAGCGGGGCTCTTCGATGCTTTCCCCTTTTATAAGACGTATGCGCAGGGTAACTGTCATCTCCGTCTCTATGGCGGATATCCCCACCTCTCCGTCCCCCTGGGCGGCGTGGCCGTCCCCGGCGGAAAAGAGTCCCCCCGAAACGGACACCGGAAGGTACAGAGTGGTGCCGGCTGTAAGGTAGCGGATGTCCATGTTGCCGCCGTTTTTGTGGGGCGGCATGGTGCGGAACTCCCCGGCTTCCTCCGGGGCGGTCCCCATTACCCCGCAAAAGGGGGACAGCTTTACCCGCACCCTGTCGTTAAACCAGGCGTAGCCTGATCTCTTATCGAATCTCCAGGCCTTGAAGTAGTCTGTATCAAGCAGCTCCGGCAGAATGCCCCTGCCCGGGCCGCTTACGGACCAGCCCCAGTCCCCCGGCGTATACTCGAGAATATCTATTTTCAGCGTGTCTCCCGGTTCCGCCCCTTCGATAAAAACGGGCCCCGTAAGGGGATGTATTTTGCCCGTATCCCGGGCGGCAATCGCAGCGGCTGTGGAGTCCGGGCTGAAAGCCCCGTCAGAGGCGTCCCGCATCTCCATTGTAATCAGATCGCCGGACTGTATGCGCAGCACCGGGGGAATCTCCCTGTTCCAGCGGTTGTGGATGTTCCTCTCCTCCCGGGATAAAAAGTGATGCCGTACGTTCCGCTCTGAAAAATTATCCATCTCTCCTGCCTCTTACAGAATATATCGGCGCCGGGGGTAAAAAAAGACAGGCCGGGGAGCTGCCCCGGCCTGTTCATGAAAAATGTTGCTGTTTCCTGTTTCAGGAAGGAATAGAAAATGGTCTAGGAAATCGCTTCCACGTCCTTGCGCATGGATGCAAGGTCAGCTGCGTCTATGCTGATGTTTCCGCCCCCCACGTTCTCTTCAATCTGGGGAATCGTCCGGGCGCCGCCCAGTACGTTCACGTTGTCCCCGGTTCCCTGAGACATGGTCCAGGCCAGAACCAGTTCGGTCATGGAGCAGCCGTACTTTTCAACAAGGGGCTGCCACTTCTTCTTCAGGTCCTGAATCTGCACAAGTTTATCCTTCTGGTACCATTCGATCTTGCTCTTCGCAAGGCCCATGTTTACCGTGCTTTCAGGGCCGTATTTTCCCGTCAGAACACCCCGCTCCAGGGGAGAATAAGCCTGGAAGGTCACGCCGTGCTCCTTGCAGAGACCGAAAAACTTATCCTCCACAGCCCGGTCCAGCATGCTGTACTTCTCCTGAATCAGATCCAGCTGACCGTTGTTCACGTACTCCATAAACTGCTCCCGGTTCAGGTTGGATGCGCCGATGGCGCGGATCTTTCCCTGGGCCTTCAGTTCCATCAGGTAACCCATGGTCTCGCTGATGGGGAAGGGCCAGTCCTCGGTGGCCTGCCAGTGGACAATGTAGAGGTCCAGGTAGTCAGTATCCAGCCGCTTCAGGCTCAGCTCGATCTCCTCGGCAAGCCGGGCGGGGCTCGCGTTCCGGACAATCTTCACCCCGTCCCGCTCCATCAGAATACCGCCCTCCTCGATGTCCCAGCGGATACCGCACTTGGTAGCCAGCACGTACTGGTCCCGGCGGCCTTTAAGGGCCTTGCCCACAACCTCTTCGCTGTGGCCCAGGCCGTAGGCCGGGGCGGTATCCACCAGGGTAATGCCCAGTTCCCGGGCGCGGTGAATCGTCTTGATGGATTCAGCGTCGTCGCTGGGACCCCAGTTGCTGTCTCCGCCGATGGCCCAGGCGCCCAGGCCCAGGGCGGAAGCTTCAATTCCGGATTTTCCGATTTTCATCATTTTCATACAAAAACTCCTGTAAAATTATGCTGATACATAGTGCTTGCAATTCACATCACATATAGTTCGGCATGGCAACCCGGGGTATCCAGAGCATCAGGTCCGGCAGGAATACCGCCACGGCCAGTACAAACAGGGATATCAGGTAAAAGGGCACCATGGCGCGGGTCGCCTTGGCAATCGAGAGCTCCGCCAGGTCCGCCGAAATCAGAAGGCACAGACCGTAGGGCGGTGTTATAAGACCGATAGCCAGGGTCAGGACAACCACGATTCCCATGTGGTAGGGGTTTATCGCGGCGGTGGCGGTAATCTGCCCGATAATCGGCTGCAGAATAATAATCGCCGGAATGGCGTCCATAAAGGTCCCGATCACCAGAAAGATAATTATGACCGTTGCGAAGATCAGATAGGTGGAATCCAGCATACCCGCGTTGCCCATGAACTCCACAACCATCTCCGGAATGTTGTAGAAAGCCAGCACCCATCCCCACAGAGAGGCCGCCGCCACGCAAAACAGGGAGAGCGAAAAAAGCCCCAGGCTGGTTTTGAAAGTCTCGTAAATCTTCTTCAGACTTGCCTCGCGGTACATAAGCGCCAGAACCAGGGCGTAGAGTACGGTAATGGACGATGCCTCTGTAGCAGTGAATATGCCGAAGATAATACCGCCAATAACGATTATGGGGATAAACAGGGCCAGAATGGCCAGTTTGGAGTGTTTCCAGAGCCGTTTAAAGGAGAACTTGTGGTCTCCCCCTATTCCCAGCCGGTAGGCGACGAAAAAGGAGTAGCCCATCTGCAGGGTGCCGATCAGTACGCCGGGAATAATACCGGAGAGGAACATGCCCCCCACCGAAAGCCCCGCGGTGGCGGCATAGATAATCATCATCAGGCTCGGGGGAATAATGTTACCCAGCGTCGAGGATGCGGCAGTAATCCCTGCGGTAAAACCCCTGGGGTATCCCGCTTTTACCTGTGCCGGTATCAGAACCGAGCCGACACCGCTGGTGTCCGCCGAGGAGACCCCGGAAATCCCTGCAAAAATCATGCTCACAACGACGTTTACGTGGGCCATGCCCCCTTTAAGGTGTCCCACCAGGGCGTCGGAAAAATCAATCAGCCTGCGGGAAATCCCCGTCTCGTTCATCAGCTGGCCTACCACCATAAAAAAGGGAACAGCCAGCAGGGGAAAGTTGTTCAGTCCCACCCAGATTCGCTGAACAACGATTGTCAGCGGAACGTGCCCTTCAAATACGATCGCCAGGGTGGATGATATGAACATCGCAAAGGCGATGGGCACGCGGATAAGACACAGCAGAATAAACGATACAAACAATACCCATAACATAGCTTACTGCTCCCCGCTTTTTCGGCTGTTTCCGATGGTGATCAGAATGTTGTTGACCGTATACAGGGCCATGGTGACGCCGGAAACCGGCAGGGCCGCGTATACCCAGGACATCTGCAGCGGTACCTCGATTCCCCTGCGGGTAAAACCGGAGGTAAAATACTGCCAGCCGTACCAGGTCAGCAGAATGCAGAATCCCAGCACAATAATGTCGGGAATCAGCTCCGCTGCGAGCCGGATCGTTTTATTCCGGAAATTGCCGGGCTCGTACACTGATATAGTAAAGTGTTTCTTTGTCTTTACGCTTACGCAGGCCCCCATCAGGGCGACCCAGAAAAAGATGAACCTGGATCCCTCTTCCGTCCACTGGATCGGGGACTTGATGATAAATCTGCTTATTACCTGCAGAGAAACTACAATAAGCAGGCCTACCAGCATAATGCTTCCGAATGTTCTTTGGATCTTTTCCAGTTTATCGATGAATTTGTTCACACCGGGACATCCTTTAAAAGGGAAACTCCGGAATATACCCGGAGTTTCCCCCTTTTTCTGTTACTGTTTCTTTTTTTCTGCCAGCTATTTGGCTGCGGCCCGGACCTTCTCCAGAAGATCCTCAAGCCCCAGTTTCTGGGCCATCTGGTCCTGAATCGGTCGGCCCCTTTCCATCAGGGCGGTCTTGTCCGGGCGGGTAACCACGACGTTGTACTTTTCTTCCATCTCCTTGATGGAGGACATATTCTTTTCGGTAATGTAATCCCGTTCCCAGATTGCCGCATCCTGGGCAGCTTCCTTTATAATCTCCCGGTATTCCGCCGGAAGGTCCTGCAGAACCTTGTCGCTCATGAAAAGACCCATGGGAAGCACCAGGTGGTCCGTCAGGGCAAAGTAGGGTGCCGCTTCGTAGAACTTGTTCATCATGATGCTCACCGGTTCGTTCTCCGCGCCGTCCACAACACCGGCCTGCAGGGCTGAATAGACCTCGGAATAGGGCAGGGGCGCGGGAATGGCGCCGAATACCGACCAGGTAAGCGAGTTTGCCTCGCCGCCCATTACACGGATCTTTAAACCCTGGAGGTCGCCGATCCTTTCTATAGGTCGTTCAGCGTTAAAGAGCAGACGGTAACCGGAGGTAAAGGTAGAGAGCAGCCGGATGTTGTATTTTTCCTGGCAGGCCCGGTCAAGAATCTCGCCGACTTCGCCGTTGAATACCGCGCTGAAGTGCTCTTCGTCCTCGAACAGGAAGGGCGCGCCGAAAAGGTCCAGCTCCTTGACAAAACCGGTAACGTGAGAAAAAGCCGACAGGGAAAGGTCCAGGGTCCCCAGGTTGAGTCCCTCGATCTGCTCCGGGCTGTCTCCCAGCTGGGCCGCAGGATAAATCTTGATCGCCACTGCTCCGTTGGTCCGCTTTTCCACCTCTTCTGCAAAACGCTTTACCCCGAGGTCATACGGGTGTCCGTCCGACTGGTCGTGCCCGAGCCTCAATACAATCTGTTTCTGTCCACCTGCTGCTTCCTGTCCTCCTCCGGAATATATCGGAGTGAGAATAACTGCCAGAAGCAGCGCAATGCCTAATGCTTTCTTTAACATACGATCCCCCTTGAAAATTGGTATCAGGTACCTGTACCTGCAAGTATCATTCAACCTTGTTGAATTGTCAATCTTTTTGTGGGAAATTGTCAGAAGAAAGCAGGATTTCTCTGGGCTTTGTATCCAATACGGTGAAAAAGGACCCTTTAGTTAAAAATATCCAGGAATTTTACGTACTCTGAATGGACTCCGGTAATACGGTGTTCGATTATGGAGTTGAAAAAGATGCTGTCCCCGGGGTTCAGAACATACCTCTGCTCGTCAACCTGAAACTCGAGTATTCCCTCGAGGACAAAGATCAGCTCTTCACCCTCGTGGCTGTGGATCTTGTCCTTCAGCTCTTCCGGGCGGACGGTTATAAGCACCGGCTGCATCTTCTTGTGGGGCATCTCCACAGCCAGGGGCAGAATCGAATAGCCGCTTTCGGTGGGAACCGGCGAACGTTCCTCCCTGGCTGCGGGAACAAAAACGCAGTCCCGGCTGTTTCCCTCGGCAATCAGTCCGGAAATGTTGGTATGAAGGGCGGAGGCTATCTTTATCAGCGTCGCCACCGGTGGCACCACCTTGCCGCCCTCTATTTTGGAGAGAAGGCTCTTGGTAAAGCCGCAGTTGTCCGCCACGTCCTGCAGGGTCCGGTGCTGCAGCTTTCGCAGTTTGCGTATGTGCCTGCCGATAGTCTGGGAATCCGGGAGTTTGTGCCTGTCGTTCAATCCGCCTTCCTTGTATGTGGTATGGCGGATCAGATGATAGAAAAAAAACAATTCTTGTGCAACCCTGTTGAATGCCCTGTCCGGCTGACTTTTAGCTTGACCCGTGGTATATGTTTGTCTATGATTTGAAAAGATTTTCAGGTAAAAGGAGTTGTAACTGGTTATGAGGGCAAAGCTTAGTCTTATTATTGTTGCCGTGGTTTTTATTATTGCCGGCTGTGCCACCTCCGGGGTCTCGGTGGAGCGGACTGCGGCGGATACCCAGACCGATCTGAGCGGCCGCTGGAACGATACCGACAGCCGGCTGGTGGCCGAGGAAATGATCCGGGACATGAGTTCCCGGCCCTGGCTCAATAATTTCAGTGCCGCACAAGGCAGAAGGCCGGTGCTTATTGTCGGCAGTATCCGGAACAAGAGCTCCGAACATATCGACACTACCCCCTTCGTCAAGGATATCGAACGTGAGCTTATAAACTCTGGTCAGATGACCTTTGTTGCCAACCCCGAGGAGCGGGCAGGCGTGCGGGCGGAGAAGGAGGACCAGCAGTTCGAGGCCTCTCAGGAGACCATCAAACGTCTGGGTGAGGAGACCGGGGCAGATTTCATGCTTATCGGGTCCATCACCTCCCAGGTCGACGCCATCGAGGGCAAGCGTGCCACCCTGTACCAGGTTGACATGGAGCTTATCAACATCGAAAGCATGGAGAAGGTCTGGATCGGCACCAAGAAGATCAAGAAGCTTGTGGAGCAGAGTAAAGTCCGATGGTAGTTTCCGGACACAGTCGGAAGGTCCTGTTCCGGGCCTTCCTGCTTGTTTCCCTTCTTGTTGTTGTATCCTGTACCACCCGCAATGAACCCTTTGTAGAGATCGACAACGCGGTAAGTCAGGGGAATTACGCCCAGGCGGCCCGGACAATGAGCGGCGAGGAGCGGTCCGCCTATTACCGCGACAAGGACAAGGTGCTCTATTACCTGGATGTCGGTATGCTCTACCACTATGGCGGGGAGTACGAGCTCAGCACCCAGCACCTGAACGAAGCGGAACTCCTCATTGAGCAGTACTTTACCAAAAGTATCTCCCAGGCCGCCGGATCCCTCCTGTTGAACGATAACGTTATGGACTACGCCGGCGAGGACTACGAGGATATCTATCTGAACGTCTTCAAATCCCTGAACTTCCTCTCCCGGGGAGATTTTGATGCAGGATTCGTGGAAGTCCGCAGGGTCAATACCAAACTCAACCTGCTGGAGGATAAATACTCCAGCCTGGCGGCCGGATATAACTCCGCGGATGATGCCGCGGTGGAACTCAAGGCGGGGGACAACCGCTTCTACAACAGTGCCCTTGCCCGGTATGTAAGCCTGCTCCTGTACCGGGGCGAAGGGGATTACGACGGTGCCCGCATAGATTACAACAAGATAGTGGAGGCCTTTCTGCTGCAGCCGGATATATACGATTTTGAGCCCCCCGTGGATGAATCGGCCCTGCGACGCCCCGAAGGAGCCCGACTGAGTGTTCTGGCCTTTGCCGGACGTTCCCCGGTAAAGAAGGCTAAAACCCTGACCATCGCCACCGGTTCCAATACTGTTTCCATCCTCACCATGGACGAGGATGATGCGGGCCAGCTGATTCCCACCGGCTATAACAGCTTCTTCTGGCCCGGAGTAGAGGGGGGCTACCGTTTCAAGTTTCAACTGCCCTACCTGGAACCCCAGGGAAGCGCCGTCGATACCATCCGCCTGGTTGTGGATGCCCAGCCTGTGGGCCAACTGAAGATGATTGAAAACATGGAACGGATTGCCGAAGCCACCTTCCAGGTTAAGTATCCCATCATCTTCATGAAAACCGTTACCCGCACTATTGTAAAAGGAATCCTGGCCCAGGTCGGGAAAAAACAGCTGCAGGAGCAGGCCGGGGGTGGCTGGGGACTTCTTGGTTCCATTGTCGCGGATATCGCGATTGAAGCATCGGAAAAGGCTGATCTGCGAACCTCCCGCTATTTTCCTGCCCATGCCTACATGGGAGAGTTCGATATCCCCGAAGGGGAACATTTCGTCGAACTGGAGTATTACTCCGGTGGGTCCCTGCTGCAGGTTGACGAACTGGGAATACTGAATTTGACCAAAGGCGGGCTGAACCTGGCTACCTCCTACTCGAACAAGTAGGGCGCCAAAGCCTGTTGCACAAGGAGTACCTGAAATGAAAAAGATACATACAGCCCTGATCCTGGCGGGAATGCTTGTCCTGGGCCTTCTTGCCGGCTGTACCACAAGCGGTCCTTCCTCCGGGGCTTCCGGTTCCTCCGGCGATATGCCCGGCTGGTTTCTCGATCCCCGGGGGGTGTATCCGGAGGACAAGTATATGACTGCCATCGGTACCGGCGACACCCGCCGGGCAGCGGAACAGAGCGCCATGGCAGGACTCTCCCAGATCTTCGAATCCCAGATATCCGTGGATGTAAGTACCGCCGAGCGCTACCGTGATCTGGTCAGTGCCTCCGGCAATGTTTCCGAGAGCGAACTTATGCTCGCCCAGTCCACCAACGTGCAGTCCAACCAGACCCTGCTTAACGTACAGTTTGGAGAAGCCGCCGTCGATACCGAAGGCCGGGTCCACGCCATCGCCTATATCGACCGCATGGCCACCGGCAGAATCTACCAGGACCTTATCCAGAAGAACAGCGGCTTCGTCACCGCCTACATGGAGGAGTACCGCTCCGCCGCCGACCCTATCCGAAAATATGCTTTTGTCTCCGCTGCCGCAGTAGTAGCCCAGAGCAATGCACTGCTGATGGACCAGCTCAGGATCATATCCCAGGTTTTCTACGCCATGACCTCGCTGCCCTATGACCAGCGCAGGGTGCTTCAGGAAAAGGTGGACACGGCATCCACCATGACCATCAACATCCGCATTCAGGGAGCCGAAGGTCCCCGGGTGGAAGCTTCTGTCCGCGAAGCCCTGAGTCAGGAACGTTTTCCCACCGCCGATCCGGCCCTGCTCAGCGTGGGGGGGGATGTCCGCATCGAGGATATCGAGCTGAATCCCAGGCACAAGTCCGTTCGCTGGTATCTGAATCTTGATTTTTCCGGACCCGACGGCAAAGCCCTTGTCTCCTATAACAAGCAGGGCAGGGCCTCCGCGGTCACTGCGGAATCGGCCAGATCCTTTGCCATGGACGACATTTCAAAGGCTGTCCGGCAGGATTTTATCGGTTCCGTCCGCGGCTATTTTGACGGGCTGGTACAGGGAAACTGAACAGCCGGTTTTTTTCTATCTGTACAGGCATCCTGTCCGCTGGTCAGGATGCCGGTTTTTCTTTATACTGCTGACAGATAACAGGCTAAAGAATTATCAGACAAGGAGATTGCATGCGTTTTCCCGACATCAGCTCGTGCCTCGAATGCGAAGAGTATCATCGTGGTGACAACTATGAGTCCGCGGAGGTAAAGAATGTTACCGCCGGAGACCTGATGAGTGAGGTGCTTGTTTTTGACAAGGAGAACCTGCTGCTGATCACTTCACTGAACTCGGAGCAGACCCTGCGCACGGCCCATGTTGTGGATGCCCTCGGGGTTATCCTGGTTAACGGCAAGCGTCCATCAGAGGCGATGATCAGACTGGCCTCCGAGATGGGAATATCCCTGCTCTCCACAAATAAGACCCTGTTCGATACCTGTGTCGCTCTGCACCATCTGATTACCAGGGCGGAATGCGGTGCCTGATCAGCGCGCTCCGGTTTCCTTTGTTTCCCAGAACATTCCGACAGCCCTTACCGAGCTCATTTTCCGGCTGAAAATCAAGGACGTCATGTCTTCAGGTCTTGTAACGGCATCCAAAACCGAGACCCTGCGTACCATTCAGCACCGTATGAAAGAGGCCAGTATTACCGGTGTTCCCATTGTCGAGGACAAACGCCTTTTGGGCATCGTCAGTATGCACGATATTCTCACTGCTTTTGATGATGGAACGATTGACGACATCGCGGAAAAACACATGACCAGGAACATAAAGGTCCTGGAAGACGATATGCCCCTCTCCTTTGCCATCAGCTATTTTAATAAGTACCAGTACGGACGCTTCCCGGTGCTGAACAAGAACAGGGAACTCTGCGGAATAATTACCATCCGGGATATTAATACCACCCTCCTGCGAGAAGTAAACCGCATTGTGGAGGAGCTCGAGGGTGAACTCAAGCAGGACGCCAGTGAAGATGTTGACACGGGGGTCGCTTCATTGCAGCACTACGTGGTGCGGCACGATTTCGAGAACGCCGGCCGTGCTTCCGCTGACATCAAGCGGATTCTCAAGAAGCATGGTTTTGATCCTCAGACGATTCGGCGGGCAGCGGTTGCCAGCTACGAGCTTGAGATGAACCTTGTTGTCCATTCCCATGGAGGCAAACTCAGTTTTCGCCTGGATCCCCGGAAGATCGAGATCCGCACGGTAGATACCGGTCCCGGGATCCCTGATGTGGACAAGGCTATGGAGGTGGGATTCTCCACAGCCAACGAATGGATACGTTCCCTGGGCTTCGGCGCGGGTATGGGGCTGGCGAACGTCAAACGCGTTGTCGACGATTTTGCCCTGAAATCTGAAATGGGAAAAGGAACGGATGCCACGGCAATTATCAATCGATCATAAGGAGGGACCCCTCAATGAAAATTACCGAATTACATGATCAGTTGGGATACAAATCCATATATCTCCCCGATCCCGACGCGCAGATTACCGACGGATACACCTCGGACCTGCTCAGCGACGTTATGGCCAATGCCCCCGACGGTGGCGTGCTCATTACAATCCAGGCCCATAAAAACACCATTGCCGTGTGTGGTCTTGCGGGCCTTCGGGCGGTGGTTCTCTGTAACAACCGGGAACCCGATGAAGGAATGCGCGAAGCTGCCCAGAGCGACGGTGTGGCTATCTTTTCTACCCCAAAAAGCCAGTTTACCGTCAGCGCGGAGATTTCTCAGATACTCTAGGCTTTGCACTATGACGGCTGGTTGCATACGGGGAGAGGCAAGGTGATTACGGCGGACCTTCACATTCATAGCTGCCTTTCTCCCTGCGGTTCCTTGAAGATGTCTCCCCGGGCGATTATCCATGAAGCGCAGGATAAATCCCTCTCCCTCATTACCCTTTCGGACCATAACGCCTGTGCCAACTGCGCTCCCCTTGTTCGTCTGGGACAGGACGCAGGTATTGCGGTTATACCCGGCATCGAGGTCACCACTGTTGAGGAAGCCCATGTTCTCTGCTATTTTTCCAGCCTTCATGCAGCGGAAGATTTCGCCGATTTTGTCTATGATCATCTGCCGGAGATTTACAACAACCCTGTAAAAATGGGAGACCAGGTAATCGTTGACGAGTTCGGAACCATCATCGGAGAAATTGACAAGTACCTGGGGGTTGCCACCGATCTCTCAGTGGATCGGCTCTTTGACGAGGCCTCTTCCCGGGGAGCCCTGGTCGTTCCCTCCCACATCGACCGTCCCTATGCGGGATTGATCGCCCAGCTGGGCTTTATTCCGGATATCCCTTTTCATGGAGTGGAGGTAGCCTTTAAGCGCAACCTTCATATGGCGGACGGATTCTCCGTACTCGCATCCTCTGATGCTCATATCCCGGAGCTGGTCGGCTCCAAACGGAGTCTTTTTCGCGGTGACACAGGCACAGGTTTTGCGGCCCTGAAAGAAGCACTAAAAAACCGCCAGGTCATCACGGAATATGATGAAGCCTGACGGCTCGTGTATAAATATACAACGGAATAGATTCTCTTCAGTACAGCAGGGCTGAACGACCCCAGTCATAATCGATTTTTTTGATCTCATCCACACTGGGCATTGGGTATATCAACAGCTCCGTACCGTCACCAACATAGACTGCGTCTTCAATGGTCTGAAACGAGAATGATTCCACGTGGGAGCGGTCAAAGGTCTTGTTGGCTTTTCCCTGCGGGTCGCTTATCGAAGCAATGCAGCTGAGAAAATGTCCCTTTTTGTTGAATAGAAAGCCCCCTGTATGGCCCGTATTTTCCGGGTCCTCAAAGTTTGGTGTTTTAAGATTGCTGAATATGAGCTTGGGGGTATAGACATGGTTCTTCTGATTCGTCATGTAGGAGGCGAACTTCTCCGGATCGAGGCGGCTCACAATCAAGGGCTTTATAGGGCACAGCTCCTGGTACAGATAATAATCCCTGCCGGAGGGGTACCTGGCATTGGCATCGGGAGTCAGTTCCAGGCTGCGGCCATCCCGGGTAGTGAGGAATAATGAACCGAACGCTTTTAAGGGGGTATACTCAAGGGTTCTGTATACCGACAGATATACAGAGTGCTTTGGATCGCCGTTGGGGTGGGGTATGCATTTCTCTTTTGCATAGTTCCAGTCGAATTCAGGGGTGCAGTCCCCTTCTATTTCGGCGAAAATAATAAGCTCGTCGCTTCCTTTCTTTGAACCGGTTGCCATATAGCTTCCGAACTGCTTTGGTTCAAGCTCTGAGGCTATTAATGCCTCCATCGGGAACGCTGAAAGGTAATAATGAATTGCCATAGCCCCTCCTAAAAAACAGGTACTTCTAATAAAACCATAAACGCAGCCCCGCTTATAGTCAAGCAAATCATTTTTTGCCTCTGGTTCAAAGGGTGGAACATGCGACTCGCACCATTTCGTTGGTGAAACGGGCATGGAAGAATATGCGCTTTTTGCGAATAAATATACATCTCATCCCTTGGCAGCGGATGACATTACTGATATAAACGAGTATAAGGGATTATTTTATGGGCAGCTCTAAAAGCTACTCTTTTTGCCCCATGCAGCGTTGTCGGGATTTCCCGCACTCCTCAACTCTTGTTATTGCAAGAGTTTGCGGGTGCTACAAAATCCCTTCGCCTTGCCTGTGACAAAAATACCACGTTTTTAGAGCTGCCTTAATCAAAATCTGGAGGAGTGTATGGACTGGCTTTTGTATCTGCCTCTTGGAGCTGGTATTCTATCGCTGGCGTATGCGTTTGTTAAAACCGCCTGGGTCGTAAAACAGGATCCGGGCAGTAAAAAGATTCAGGAAATCGGAAAGGCCATCCGCTCCGGTGCAATGGCTTTTCTGAGGCGGGAGTATAAGATCCTCGCTGTAATTGTTGCCGCGGTGGCTGTTTTGCTCGTTTTCTCCGAGGAGGGATGGGGAAAACTGGTCGCGGTCTCCTTCCTTGTGGGGGCGATTTTTTCCGCCCTGGCCGGGCTTATCGGCATGAACGCCGCCACCCTGGCAAACACTCGAACCGCCCACGGTGCGGAAACCGGTCTTGTCCGGGCTCTTAATATTGCCTTTAACGGTGGCAGTGTCATGGGCCTTTCTGTTGTGGGGCTTGCGATTATCGGCCTTACAGGCCTTCTTATAATTTACAGCAAAGTCTTCGGATTCGACGGTGAGACCCTCAACGGACTGGTTCTGCCCATTGTAAACGGTTACTCTCTTGGAGCCAGCTCCGTTGCGCTTTTTGCCCGCGTAGGGGGAGGTATTTTTACCAAAGCCGCCGATGTGGGGGCTGACCTTGTGGGAAAAGTGGAAGCAGGAATCCCCGAAGACGATCCCCGCAACCCGGCAACAATCGCAGACAATGTGGGAGACAATGTGGGGGATGTTGCCGGTCTTGGCTCCGATCTGTGTGAGTCCTATATCGGCTCCATAATTGGTGCCATGGTTCTGGGGGGATCTCTGCGGGAAGTGAACCTCGTTCTTCTACCGCTAATGCTGGCGGGGCTTGGAATTGTCGCCTCGATGATTGCCACCCTGTTCGTTCGGACAAAAGAGGGCGGGGATCCTCAACGGGCCCTCAATTTCGGTACCATCGGTGCCTCGGTCATGACCCTTGTTGCCGCTTATCCGCTTGTTATCGGCCTTGCTCCGGCTGAGTACGGGGGCGGCTACAGCTCTACAGGTATATACATAGCCATTATTTCCGGGCTTATAGGCGGGGTAGTTATCGGAATCCTGACAGAATACTACACCGCCGATGGAAAAAAACCCGTTTCCGAGATTGCTCACCAGTCCAGTACCGGCGCTGCGACCAATATTATATCAGGTCTGGGAGTAGGCATGATGGCTACCGGCTGGCCTGTAGTCATGCTGGCCACAGCTATCTGGTTTGCCTTCCATTTTGCAGGACTCTATGGTATAGCTATTGCCGCCATCGGAATGCTGGCCACAACGGGAATACAGCTGGCTGTCGATGCCTATGGTCCTATCGCGGACAACGCGGGAGGACTGGCGGAGATGTCCGGAATGCCCCATGAGGTACGGGAACGTACCGACAAGCTGGATGCGGTAGGAAACACCACAGCGGCCATTGGCAAGGGCTTCGCCATAGGCTCCGCAGCCCTTACGGCCCTTGCGCTTTTTGTCGCCTTCAAGGAGACTGCGGGTATAACGGTTATCGACGTAACCGAAGCCCGGGTAGTAATCGGGGTCCTGGTTGGAGGAATGCTGCCCTACGTATTTTCGTCCTTTATAATGGGGGCCGTCGGTCGGGCTGCATTCACCATGATAGAAGAGGTGCGGCGTCAGTTCAGGGAGATCAAGGGAGTCCTGGACGGTACCACCAAGCCCGATTATGTAAGTTGCGTGGATATCGCCACCGCTGCGGCATTGAAGGAGATGGTCGTTCCCGGAGTAGGGGCGGTGGTAATTCCCGTTATCGTCGGGTACCTCGGTGGAGCCCAGATGCTCGGCGGACTCCTGGTGGGGGTCACCGTCTCTGGTATCATGCTGGCCCTCTTTATGGCCAACGCCGGCGGTGCCTGGGATAACGCAAAGAAGCACATAGAAGGCGGAGCCTACGGCGGAAAGGGTTCGGACGCTCACAAGGCTGCAGTTATCGGAGATACTGTTGGCGACCCTTTCAAAGACACCGCAGGACCGGCTATGGACATTATCATCAAACTCATGAGTGTGGTCTCTCTGGTCATTGCATCGAACATTCCTCATTAGTTTTTCAACCGCGGACGGTCTGGGGCCGTCCGCGGTGTTGCAGCCATGGATTCGCCGATAAAAGCGCCGAACTGCCTTAAATGCATCTACTTCGAAGTCTCCTGGGACCCTGCATTTCCGAGGAGCTGCAGGCTGTTCGGCGTCAAGTCGAGGGATCTTCCCAGCCATGCCGTCTACCGGGCCAATGGAAGGCACTGTCCGGCTTTCAGGAAGAATCCGAAGATAAAGGACTAGTTAGCTAAAGGCTGCTTAGCCGCGTGTGTTTTCCACGGAAACGGAAAGCTGGGAAAAAAATGAGGTCTCTCCGCTTTTACAGAAACTGATTGTCAGCTGGAATGTCCGCAGAATATTGCTTTTATCCCGATATTCAATACTGTAAAAGGGCTCGGATCTGAAAAAGAGCCGCCTGAAAAGAGAAGTTTCCACATATCGCTTAACAGAGACAATATCGGAAAAATCAATCCCAAGGGATACTGCCTTGTCTTTGCTGTTCCTTGCCGAAAACATTCCGGAGAACCAGTTGTCCTGAGCGTAGTGCTTGAAAAGAAGCCGCTCTTCCGTTAGGACCAGCAAGCCCTGAAGGTCTGCAGACAATTCAGGTGACGTGGTCCCTGCCTGAATACGGACCATGGCATTGTTCAGTATTTTCCCTCCCGCTTCGGCTTCAAGCTCTTTCTGCAGCATGTCAAATTCTTCACTCATTCCTGACCTCCATCCAGTTGATCATATCACGGAAGCTGGGGTAGATTAACAGTGAGAAAGCACGTCTCGGGAGCAAAAACTGCTAAGCTTCTTTATACTCAGTGCCGATCATTCTTTAACCGGAATGGGCAGTTTTGTCTGATCGCAAACTGTTTCAGTGCAGTAATATACGGGACCAACATTTTTCCGGTTTTTTATACGGGGCCTGTTGACACGTTTTGTTTGTAGTGATATAACTGCGATCACGCTGAAGCGCCGGGGTGATGAGCTCATGAGACGCTAAGAGGCGTGAAGAGATCTTTGTAATACGGGTAATGAATAATCCGGCCCTCCTT
>Ga0334900_1002572_pt1 | contig 15773 bp, 10 predicted proteins | sample GraSluR3_MG_2_FD_207231 | JGI IMG/M metagenome (GOLD analysis project Ga0334900, IMG submission 207231) | Sludge microbial communities from methane-producing bioreactor in Wageningen University, Netherlands - Granular Sludge_31_08-R3 | ecosystem: Engineered > Bioreactor > Anaerobic >...
CATCCAGAGGGCCACTACCTCAAGGGCCTGGTCCTCCAGGCAGACTGACGCACATATGCAGGCAGCCGACATCACATACAGGGGCATCCGGCGCGTGGCCCTGCCCATCATTGCGGGACTCGTTGCGCAGAATCTCATGGTGGTCATTGACACGGCCTTCCTGGGGAGGCTGGGGGAAGTGACCCTGGGCGCCTCGGCCATCGGCGGCATCTTCTTTCTCTGCCTGGTGATGCTGGGCTCGGGCTTTTCGGTCGGCACCCAGATCATGATCGGGCGCCGCAACGGAGAGCAGCGGCCCCTGGCCATCGGCCCCGTCCTGGACCATGCCCTGTATTTCCTGCTGCTGCTGGCCGCCCTGGTATTCGTGCTGCTCACCCTGGCCGCCCCCGCCTTTCTCAGCTGGTTCCTGAAGTCGGATGCCGTGCTGCAGGAAAGCCTCAGCTTCCTGCACATGCGCCGGTACGGGATTTTTATGGCCTTCATCAATCTGGGGTTCAGCGCCTTCTACGTGGGGATCACCCGCACCGTGGTACTCACCCTCAGCACCTCCATCATGGCTTCCGTCAACATTTTACTGGACTATGCCCTGATATTCGGCCACTTCGGACTGCCCGCCATGGGCATTGAAGGGGCCGCCCTGGCCACCAACATCGCCGAGGCCGTCACCTTTTTGTTTTTCGTCGGATGGACCTGGCGAAAAGGGCACCTGCGCCGCTTCGCCCTGCTGCGTTTTCAGCGTTTCCGCAAGGAGCTGTTTATCCCGCTGTTCCGCCTGGCGGGACCCGTTATGTTCCAGTACTTTTTTTCCTTCTCTGCCTGGTTCGTGTTCTTCATGATCATCGAGCAGATCGGGGAAACCGCCCTGGCCGCCTCCAACATCACCCGCAGTTTTTACATGCTGCTGATGATTCCCGTCTGGGGGCTGAGCTCGGCCACCAACACCCTGGTCAGCAACATCATCGGGCAGGGGCGTATCGAGGAGGTCACGCCCCTGATCCGCAGGATCCTGTGGATCAGCCTGACCGCCACCCTGCTGGTGGTGCAGGCCAACCTGTTCTTTCCCCGGCAGATCGCCTCCTTCTTCACAGGCGAGGCCCACCTGGTCGAGGCCACCGTTCCCCTGTTGTACGTCATCAGCCTGGCCCTGGTCGCTTTCTCTGTCGGCATGATCCTCTTCAGCGGCCTGTCAGGCACGGGACAGACCATGATGGCCCTGCGCATCGAGCTGCTGTCCATAGCCTTTTACCTGCTGACGGCCTTCATCCTGGCCGTGGGACTGCGGGCTGCCGCCCCCGTGGTGTGGTTCGTGGAAGTGGTCTATTTCTCCCTCCTGGGACTCTTCTCCTATGTATACCTGAGAAAAGGGCACTGGAAGTTGTTGCGTATCTGAGTGCGGAACCCCTTTTCCCCGATTCCCGCACCCTCCGATTCTTGCACGGGGATTGGCCGGATTGTTTTATATTTGCATCTGTCCATAAGTTGACGGTCACTCTTTACGTTCCTGGTCTATGCATGCCTTCTTTCGATCCGCCGGTTTTCCCATCCTGATCGCCCTGTCCCTGCTCCTGCCCAATCCGGCCCTGGGGGCAGTCTCCCGGGAGGCAGCCGCCGCGACGCCCGCGACCAGCCTTGCCGGTGACAACACCCGGCCGCAGGCCAGCCCCTGGGTCGATTCGGTGATGGCCACCCTGGACCTGGAAGGGCGCATCGCCCAGTTGCTGATGATCCGCATCCATACCGACCGCGACCAGGCCTATTACGATCAGCAGCTCCGGCTGGTGCAGCAATACAACCTGGGCGGCGTGGCCTTCTTCCGCGGGGGACCCGCCCGGCAGGCAGCCCTGACGAACCGCATTCAGGAAATGGCGCGCACCCCGGTGCTGGTGGCCATGGACGCCGAATGGGGGCTGGCCATGCGGCTGGACAGCACCATCAGCTTTCCCCGGCAGATGACCCTTGGGGCCGTCACAGACGATGACCTGATCTACAATATGGGCAGGGAGATCGGGCGCCAGCTCCGTCGCATGGGGGTCCACATGAACTTTGCACCGGTGGTGGATGTCAACAACAACCCGGACAACCCGGTGATCAACTCCCGGGCATTCGGAGAGAACCCCCGCCTGGTGGCCGCCAAGGGCACCGCTTACATGAAAGGCCTGCAGGAGGCCGGCATCCTGGCCTGTGCCAAGCATTTTCCCGGGCACGGCGACACGAACGCCGACTCCCATCACACCCTGCCTCTGATCAATCATAGCTTCCATGAGATCGACTCCATCCACCTCCTCCCCTTCCGGGAATTGTTCCGCCAGGGCCTGCACGCCGTCATGATCGCCCACCTGCAGATCCCGGCCCTGGAAGAAGAACCCGACCTGGCCTCCACCCTCTCGGAGAACACAGTCAGGGGCCTGCTGAAAAGCCATATGGGGTTCGGCGGACTGGTCGTGACAGACGCCCTGGACATGGCCGGGGTCAGCGACTTCTTCGAGTCCGGCGAGCTGGAGCTGCGGGCCCTCATGGCAGGGAACGACATCCTGCTGCTCCCGGAAAATGTCCCGGCGGCCATCCGGACCATCAAAGGGGCGGTGGAACGGGGAGACATCCCCGAAAGCCTGGTGAATGACGCCTGCCGCAAGGTCCTTCATTTTAAACAACTGGCCGGACTCGACCTGGGGGGGGCAGTGCGCATGGACAACCTGGTGGCGGACCTCAACACCCCCTTCGCCCGGCAACTGAACCGCAACCTGGTGCAGGCCGCCATCACCCTGGTGAAAAACGAGGGCGGGCTGGTGCCCTTGCGGGAGGCATCCTCAGGCAGGGTGGCATCCCTGGCCGTCGGTGCCTCCAGCGGGAATGCCTTGCAGACCATGCTGGGCAATTACCGGGAATTGCCCCGGCTGACCCTGCCGAAAGCACACACCGAGGAGCAGGCCGGCCGCATTCTGGAGGACCTCAGAGGCTATGACACCGTGATCCTGTCGGTGCACGACAACTCCATGTTCCCCTCCCGGCAGTACGGCATCAACCAGGCAACGATCGACCTGGTACAGAGGGTGTCCGAACAACACAAGGTGGTGCTGTTGCTGTTTGCCAACCCTTACAGCCTGGATTATTTCAGGGAAAGCATCCCCGGCCTGGAGGCCATCCTGGTGGCGTACCAGGACGGGCAGGTCTATGAAGAAGCGGCGGCACAGGTGGTTTTCGGCGGCCTGCCCGCAAGGGGCCGGCTGCCGGTGAGCGTCCCGCCCTACTTTCCGGCCACCATGGGCCAGCTCACCCCCGAAGGGTTCCGGGTCGGTTTTTCTGAACCGGAAGACGTGGGCATCGACAGCCGGTATCTGGCCCCCATAGACAGCCTGGCGCTGCTTGGCATCCAAAGAAAGGCCTACCCGGGTTGTCAGGTGGTATTGGTCCGGGATGGCAAGGTGATCTACCACAAGGCCTTCGGACACCATACGTGGGACAGCCTCCTGCCGGTCAGGACAACCGACCTGTACGATCTGGCCTCCCTGACGAAAATTGCGGCCACCACGGCCTCGGTCATGCACCTCTCCGAGCGGGGCCTGATCGACCTGGACCAGTCCCTCGGACACTACCTGCCCTGGCTGGCAGGCAGCAACAAGGCGGAGCTGCGCATCCGGGAGGTCATGGCCCACCAGGCCCGTTTGCAGGCCTGGATCCCTTTTTTCCGGGAGACCCTCCCGGGGGAGGATACCCCCACCATTTACCAGGAGCTGGTGTCGGATGATTTTCCCGTGGAGGTGGCCGCCCACATGTATATCCGCCGGGATTACCGGGATACGATCTTTTCACGCATCCTGGAGTCCCCCCTGCGACACAGCCGCGACTACCTTTACAGCGACCTGGGGTTCATCCTGCTGGCCGAGGTGATCGAGACGGTAACCGGACTGACGGTGGACCGCTATGCGGATTCGGTGTTCTTCCGGCCACTGGGTCTGTCCACCATGGGATTCCTGCCCATGCAAAGATTCGGGCGCGAACGCATCACGCCTTCGGAGCGGGACACGGTTTTCCGCAGGCAGGTCCTCCACGGCCATGTGAACGACCCGGCCGCCGCCATGCTGGGCGGGGTGGCAGGTCACGCCGGGCTGTTCTCCAACGCCCTGGATATGGCGGTGCTCCTGCAGGTGTTCCTTCAGGAGGGCACCTATGCCGGCAGGCAGTATGTCACCCCGGAGAGCATCCGGGAGTTTTCCAGCGTGCAGTTTGCCGGGAACCGCAACCGCCGCGGGCTGGGGTTCGACAAGCCGTCGATCACCACCGGGCAGGAGGGACCGGGCAGCAAGAGCGCCTCTCCCGACAGCTACGGGCATTCAGGTTTTACGGGCACCTACGCCTGGGTGGACCCGGCGGAGAACCTGGTCTATGTGTTCCTTTCGAACCGCACCTGGCCGGATCAGTCCAACAACGGCCTGGCCCGGCTCAACTTACGGACCGACATCCTGGAAGCAGCCTACCAGGCGATAGCGAAAAGCCGGCACGAGCGGCAGGAGCACCTGCCTTGAAGCCCGGAGGCCGCCGGCCCCATCCGACGAAAACCAGTCTGAATGATTCATAACCTTTGATTGACCCGACCGCTATGAGAAAGACCCTGCTTTGGATCCTCGCCGTCGTGCTTACCCTGGGAAGCGCCTATTACCAGCGCCGCACAGGACCGACCCACCCCCTCAGGGGGACCGTAGAGATCGGTGGCAGTGAGATCAGCTACCGTCTGATCCGCTCCTTCCCCATGCCTTTGGACGCCCCCATCAGGGTGGACGTGGAAGATGCCTCCATCAACGGCTACTACCGCATCAAACGAACCCCCAGCCATGACGCATGGCAGGAACTCCCCCTGCAGCGCAGGGAAGGACAGCTGGTGGCCACCATCCCGCAGCAGCCTCCGGCAGGCAAGATCAAATACCACATCTTTCTGCAGAAAGGGGAGGACACCGTGGCCCTGACGGAGGAACCCGTGACCATACGTTTCAGAGGCAGCGTGCCCGCCTGGGCCATGATCCCCCATATCCTGGCGATGTTCCTGGCCATGCTGCTGAGCACCCGGGCAGGATTGGCCGCGTTGTTCAACGAAAAGACGCAGGCGCTGAGCCTGTGGACCGTCGTGACCCTGTTACTGGGGGGGCTGATCTTCGGACCCGTCATCCAGAAATTTGCTTTTGGCGCCTGGTGGACCGGCTGGCCTTTTGGCACGGACCTGACAGACAACAAGACGGCCGTGGCCTTCCTGTTTTGGATCATCGCCCTTGCCAGGGTCCGGAAAAACCCCTACCACAGGACCTGGGTGATCGTGGCTGCCTTGGTCATGCTGGTGGTCTTCATGATTCCCCACAGCCTGCTCGGATCCGAGATCGACTGGACCGAGGAGGGAGCGGGTGCCGCCGTGGACACCGCCCAACAGATGGTGGCCTGCCTGTGGCCCCGGGGCTTTGGTATTTTTTAACAAAAAAGACTGGCCAAAGGCGCCAGAATCAGTAAATTTGCATTCATCCTTTTCCGCCAGCACGGTTCTTTCCATTGGATTGACCGGCAAGGAGGGAGTCAACCATTACACGTTACGGATTACCCCCTTATGAGTAAAGTCATTGCGATTGCAAACCAAAAAGGAGGGGTGGGAAAAACCACCACGGCCATCAACCTGGCGGCCAGCCTCGCCATCCTGGAATACAAAACCCTGCTGATCGATGCGGATCCCCAGGCCAATGCCACTTCGGGTGTGGGTTTCGATCCCAAGGTGGTCAAGACCAGTATCTACGAATGCATCATCGACGATGTGGAGCCCGCCAACATCCTGCTGACAACCTCCACCCCCAACCTGGACCTCATCCCCGCGCACATCGACCTGGTGGGGGCAGAGATAGAGATGATCAACCTGCCCAACCGGGAAAAAATGATGCGCCATGTCATCGACAAGGTGCGCCGGCACTATGATTTCATCATCATAGACTGCTCCCCTTCCCTGGGCCTGATCACCGTGAATGCCCTGACGGCCGCCGACTCGGTGATCGTTCCGGTGCAGTGCGAGTATTTCGCCCTGGAAGGCCTTGGCAAGCTGCTGAACACCATCAAGATCGTGCAGTCACGCCTGAACACCACCCTGGAAATCGAAGGCATCCTGCTGACCATGTACGACAACCGCCTGCGGCTTTCCAACCAGGTGGTGGAAGAGGTGCGTAACCACTTCCAGGATCTGGTGTTCCAGACCATCATCCACCGCAATACCAAGCTGGGCGAAGCCCCCAGCTTCGGAGAGACCATCATCATGCACGACGCCCAGAGCAGGGGAGCCATCAACTACCTGAATCTCGCCCGCGAGCTGCTTCAGAAGAATGCGATGACCCGCATGCATCCCTCGGAAAAAAACATTGAGATCGAACCATGAACGCCAAGAAAAGAGCCCTCGGAAAGGGATTGAGTGCCCTGCTGGAAGGGTCGGGCGGGGAGACACAGCCTGTCTATGATGCGGAAAAGGACCTGCTTCCCGTGGGGACCATTGGCAAGGTTCCCCTGGACCTGATCGAAAGCAACCCCTACCAGCCCCGGACTGATTTCGACGAAGAAGCCCTGCAGGAGCTGGCGGCTTCCATCAAGGAGCAGGGCGTGATCCAGCCGGTGACCCTGCGCAAGATGGATGACGGCAAACTGCAGCTTATTTCGGGTGAAAGACGGTACAAGGCATCCCTTTTGGCCGGGTTGTCAGACATTCCGGCCTACATCATCACCGCCACAGACCACTCCATGCTGGAGATGGCCATCACCGAAAACATCCAGCGGGAAGACCTTAATCCGATCGAGGTGGCCCTGGGCTATAAACAACTGATTCAGGAATACCAGCTGACCCAGGAAATGCTCAGCGAACGGATGGGGAAAAGCCGGTCGGCCATCGCCAACTTCCTGCGACTGCTCAAACTGCCCAGTGACATTCAGCTGGGACTGAGGCAGGATCTGATCAGCGTCGGACATGCCAGGGCCCTGTTGTCCCTGTCCGATTTGCAAACGCAGCTGGACGTCTACCAGGACATCCTCAGCGAAGGCCTGTCCGTTCGGGCCGTGGAGGACATTGTCAAAGACCTGCTCGAGGAGAAGAAGGAAGATGCGGAGCAAGCACCGGAAGTGGGGCCGCTTCCCCCCAGCCCGCTGCAGGAAGAACTGCAGCAGGCCGAGAAGGACCTGGCCTACCTGTACGATTCGAGGGTCAGGGTCAGGGTCCGCACCAACGGAAAAGGATCGATCCAAATCGGTTTTACTTCGCACGACGACCTGGATCGCATCCTGAGTCTTTTAAAGAAGTAATTTTGATCCCGGCACAAGAACCCAGCAGCACCCGCACGGGTCGCAGGCCCCTCACCAGGCGGTCCTGCCGGGGGATCCTGGCGGGCCTGGCGGGACTGACCATCCTGCTGTGTGCGCCCGGTCCGCTGCCGGCCCGGTCACAACCTGTGCCGGGGACTGCGGGACAGGAAGCAGGGACCCACACAGACCCTGTGGAGGAGCAGGCGGAACCATCCCGCCCGCTGGTATCCCCGGCCAGGGCAGCCATGCTATCGGCCAGTCTGCCGGGACTGGGGCAGGTATACAACCGCAAATACTGGAAGATTCCCATCATCTATGCAGGCTTTGGCACCCTTGCCTATTTTGTGAACATGAACAACACGGAATACCAGAAATGGCGGTCTGCCTATATTGCCCGGGTGGATGGCAATCCCAATACGGTGGACGGTTTCCCCCTGCATTCAACCGATGTGTTGCAGCGGGCCATGAACTATTACCGCCGGAACCTGGAAGTCACCTACCTGCTGGGGGTGGCCCTGTATATCCTGAACATCCTCGACGCCAACGTGGATGCACACCTGATGGACTTTGACGTGCGGGAAGACCTCAGCCTGCGGCTGCAGCCCATGGGAGGGCATCCGGGCCTGCCGGCCGGCACGACCCCGGCCGGGCTGACATTCACCATCAACTTTTAATCATGAAGCGAGGCTTGCATATCGCCCTGATCGGGTACGGCAAAATGGGCCGGGAAATCGAGAAGATGGCCCTGGAACAAGGACACCTCGTCGTGGCCGTCATCGACAGCCCCGGCGACTGGCACGAGCGTGAAGCCGGACTCGGACAGGCCTCGGTGGCCATTGAATTCACGGTGCCTGACCAGGCCCCGGGAAACATCCTGCGCTGTTTTGACAGGCAGCTGCCCGTGGTGTGCGGCACCACCGGCTGGCAAAAGGAGCTGCCCCGCATCAGGCAGCTGTGTCTGGAAAAAGAGCAGGCCCTGTTCCACAGCCCCAATTTCAGCATCGGGGTCAACCTGTTTTTCGAAATCAACCGGCGGCTGGCCGGGATGATGGCCGGGCTTCCGGCTTACAGGCCCCGCATCACCGAAACCCACCATACCCAAAAGCTGGATGCCCCCAGCGGCACGGCCGTTGCCCTGGCAGAAGAGATCCTCCATGCCCGCAATGACATGAGCTGCTGGGTGCTGTCCGAACAGGAGGGCCGGGACGGCGAACTGCCCATCCAGGCCATCCGCCGGGAAGGGGTCACCGGAACCCATGTAGTGGACTACCGGTCCCCCGTCGACAGCATCGAGATCAGGCACACCGCCTTCAACCGCCAGGGCTTCGCGGAAGGGGCCCTGATGGCGGCAAACTGGGTCGCCGGCAAAAAAGGCGTTTTTACCATGAAGGACATGTTGAACCTTTAAACCAAACCCATGAGCATTTATATGTTATTGACCCTGTCTTTTTTCCTGGCTTCGGCTGCCGGGCTTTGGCGCATCTTTGAAAAGGCCGGCCATGCAGGGTGGATGGCCATTGTGCCCTTTTACAACATCTATATCTGGCTGAAAGTGATCCACAAGCCCCTCTGGTGGTATCTGTTTGTCCTCATCCCCTTCATCAATGTGTTTACCCTGTTGCTCATGGTGGTGGACACCCTCAAGTGCTTCAACAAGCACGGCCTGCTGGACCAGGCGCTGGGGGTGATCTTTCCTTTCATCTATTTGCCTTACCTGGGATTTGCCCCCGGAGAGCATTACGTCCACCCGACCCGGTTGCCGGTGATAAAAAAAACCGCGGCCCGGGAGTGGGCCGATGCCATCATTTTTGCGGTGGTGGCCGCCGTGATCATCCGCACCTTCATGGTGGAGGCCTATACCATCCCCACCTCCTCCATGGAGAAATCCCTGCTGGTGGGGGATTACCTTTTCGTCAGCAAGGTCAGTTACGGCCCCAAGGTACCCAACACACCCATCGCCTTTCCTTTCGCCCACCACACCCTGCCGCTCACGGAGTACACGAAATCATACGTGGAGTGGGTCAGGCTTCCCTACTACCGCTTCCCGGGCCTGCGCAGCATCCGGAACAACGATGTCGTGGTGTTCAATTACCCCGATGGGGACACGGTGGCGTTGCAGATGCAGAACCAGAGTTATTACGCCCTGGTGCGTGAGATGGGGCGGGATGCCGTCTGGGGCAATTACGATGTGATCAGCCGTCCGGTCGACAAAAGGGAGAATTACATCAAGCGGGCCGTGGGCATCGCCGGCGACACCCTGCAGATCATCGACGGGATCGTGCACATCAATGGCACCCCCCTGCCCGATATGCCCGGGGTACAGCACAACTACCAGGTCATGACCGACGGCACCCCCCTCTCCCCGAGGACGGTGGAACGGCTCGGTGTCACGGAGTGGGGACAGGCCGGGCCCAACCTCTACATCCTGGCCACGGGCGAGGAGGCGGCCGGGCAGATCCGGCAGCTGCCCCACGTGATCAGCACGGGTAAAATGACGCGTCCGGCGGGAAATCCCGAGTTTTATGTATTCCCGCACAACCCCCTGTATCCGTGGAACGAAGACCAGTTCGGACCCTTATTCATCCCGGCCAGGGGCTCGACCGTGGCGATCAACCACCAAACCATCCCCCTTTACGAACGCCTCATCGGGGTGTACGAAGGCAACACCCTGGAGATCACAGACGATGACATCCTGATCAACGGGCAACCCGCCACCTCCTACACCTTTGAGATGGACTACTACTTCATGATGGGAGACAACCGCCACAACTCGGCCGATTCGAGGTTCTGGGGGCTGGTCCCCGAGGACCACATTGTGGGCCGCGCCATGTTTGTCTGGTTGTCGCTCGACAATACCAAAAGTTTCCCTGCCAGGGTGCGGTTCAACAAAACATTCCGCATCATCCGCTGAAGGGTTCCGCAATAATCGATTATCTTTGCATGGAGCAAAGTAACTCACCCGGATTGCATGGTTTCTGCCAAACCAGGTGGGTTACTTTTTCAATTTGCTGCAAAAAATGAAGAATAAATACATCGACCTGATCGAACAGACCTTTGAGTTTCCCCAGGAGGAATTCAAAGTGGTGGACAACGAGCTGTATTTTCATGACATCTGCCTGATGGACCTGATCAAGCAGTACGGGACCCCCTTAAAGATCAGCTACCTGCCGAAGATCAGCCAGCAGATACAGAAGGCCAAGCGCCTGTTCAACGTGGCCATGGCCCGGGTGGATTACAAGGGAGCATACAATTACTGTTACTGCACGAAAAGCTCCCATTTCAGCTTCGTGCTGGAGGAAGCCCTCAAGAACGACATCCATATCGAGACTTCCTCGGCTTTCGACCTGTACATCGTAGAGGAACTGCACAACCTCGGACTGATCGACAAAGGCAAATACATCGTCTGCAACGGGTTCAAACGGCCCCTTTACACACAGAAGATCAGCGACCTGGTAAACGCCGGCTTCCAGAACACCATTCCCGTCCTGGACAACAAAAGCGAGTTGAAGACCTATAAGGAGCTCATCCGCGAAGACAGGGAGTGCATGCTGGGCATACGGATCGCCGCAGAGGAGGAGCCCATGTTCGAGTTTTACACTTCCCGCCTGGGCATCCGCTACAACGACATCGTGCCCTTTTACAAGGCCGGGATCCAGAATGACCCGCGCTTCGGGCTCAAGATGCTGCACTTCTTTATCAATACCGGCATCAAGGACAATGCCTACTACTGGAACGAACTCTCCAAGTGCGTCAATGTCTATTGCGATTTGAAAAAAATATGCCCCGAACTGGACAGCCTGAACATTGGCGGGGGCTTTCCCATTAAAAACTCCCTGGGCTTCGAGTATGATTATGAATACATGACCGAGGAGATCGTCGCCCAGATCAAGAATATATGCAACCAGAACGGGGTGCCTGAACCCGATATTTTTACCGAATTCGGTGCATTCACCGTCGGGGAAAGCGGGGCGGTGCTCTATTCCATACTGGACCAGAAACAGCAGAACGACCGGGAGCACTGGAACATGATCGACAGCAGTTTCATGACCACCCTGCCCGACATCTGGGCCGCCAAACAGCGCTTCATCCTGCTGGCCGTCAACAACTGGGACTCTGAATACCAGCGGGTGAACCTCGGCGGACTGACCTGCGACAGCCAGGATTACTACAATGCGGAGCTGCATTCCAACGCCATCTTCCTTCCCAAGATCCGGGAGGATGTGCCGCAGTACATCGGGATGTTCCACACGGGGGCCTACCAGGAGAGCCTGGGTGGTTTCGGTGGCATCCAGCATTGCCTGATCCCGGCTCCCAAGCTGGTCATCATCGACCGGGACGAGGAAGGGGAATACACCACCAAGCTGTTCGCCAAGGAACAAAGCTATAAATCCATGCTGAAGACACTGGGCTTTTAACAGGGGGCGTATTTTGTTAATTTTGTGCAGCAACCACCAATGCGACTTAGCATGACCCAGAAAGCCAACACATTCCGGAAAAACACCTTCAAGAAGAAAAAGGACAAAGAAAGCGACCTGCAGGGACAGGAGCTCTCCTGGAGTGCCTTGCGGTCTTTCTTTGGCAGCAGGCGTCTTCATAAAACCATCGGATTGTTCTTGCTGGTATTGTCGGTATTCCTGCTGCTGGCCTTCACCTCCTACCTCACCGGATGGAAATTCGACGACGCCATCCTGGATGGCCGCACCTTCAACTGGTCCCTGCTGACCGACAAGGAGGTGGTTGTGGACAACATCATGGGACGGCTGGGGGCCATTGCGGCCCACTGGTTCATCAAGCAGTGGTTCGGGCTGGCTTCCTACCTCTTTCTCCTGGCATTCTTTGTCCTCGGATTCAGGCTGCTTTTTCGCCACGACCTGCTGCCGCTGAAGAAGACCCTGGGGTATTCCTTCTTTTTCCTTATCTGGACTTCTGCATTTCTGGGATTCGTGGTGCCCCCGGGCGAATGGAGCGTACTGGGCGGGGTATTTGGCTATGAGAGCCGGCTCTGGCTCACCGGACTGCTGGGGTATTTCGGTGCGGCGCTCCTGCTGCTGTTTGCCATGGGCAGTTTCCTGATCCTCGCATTCGACCCCAGCTTAACCGCCCTGGCGGCATTTCTCTCCCGCCTGGCAGGCAGGGCCCGTCCGGAAGGCAGGCAGGAGGACCTGTCCAGGGACGAAGGCCCGGATGGGGAAGAGAAAGATGCAGTGGACGGCCCCGCAGTGGCCACCGAGACAGACATCGAGAAGCGGCTGCAGGGAGAAGAAACCGGTCCGGAGGGCACAGGCCCATCCGACGCTATCGGGGACCCGGCCCACGAAGAAATCACCTGGGAAGGGAATCCTCCGGCAGCCCCCCCTGCAGGGAGCGCGGCCGGGGAAGCCCCCGCCAGCCCGGAGCTGGAGATAGAGGTGGCGGACGGCCGCAAGATCAGCGGCAGCGACTACCAGAGCCTGGATGAACCCTTCGGCGGTGGCGGGCAGGATAACATGCCGGATTTGTCGCATCTGGGGGAGTATGATCCCACGCTGGACCTGCCGCGCTACCGGATCCCTGACCTGAAGCTGCTGGACGACCGGGGAAGCAGCACCATCCAGGTGAACAAGCAGGAGCTCGAAGCCAACAAGAACCGCATCATCGAGACCCTGAACAACTATGCCATACAGATCGACCGCATCAAGGCCACGGTCGGGCCCACCGTGACCCTGTACGAGATCATCCCGGCTCCGGGGGTCCGCATTTCCAAGATCAAAAACCTGGAAAACGACATCGCCCTGAGCCTGTCGGCCCTCGGCATCCGCATCATTGCGCCCATCCCGGGCAAGGGAACGATCGGGATTGAAGTGCCCAACGGCAACCCTGAGATCGTGTCCATGAAATCCATTCTCTCGAGCGAGCGTTTCCAGAACTCGGGCTTCGAGCTGCCCATCGGGCTGGGGAAGACCATTGCCAACGAGACGTTTATCGCGGACCTGACCAAGATGCCACACCTGCTGATGGCGGGGGCGACCGGACAGGGGAAATCGGTGGGGCTCAACGCCGTGCTCGCCTCCATCCTCTACAAGAAACACCCGGCCTATGTGAAGTTCGTGCTGGTGGACCCCAAGAAGGTGGAGCTGACCCTGTTCTCGAAAATCGAACGTCATTTCCTGGCCAAGCTGCCGGATGCCGAAGAGGCCATTGTCACCGAGACCCGGCAGGTGGTCCGCACCCTCAATTCCCTGTGTATCGAGATGGACAACCGCTACGACCTGCTGAAGGATGCCCAGGCCAGGAACATCAAGGAGTACAACGCCAAATTCGTGGCGCGAAAGCTCAACCCCCATCATGGGCACCGTTTTCTTCCCTATATCATCCTGTTCATCGATGAGTTTGCAGACCTGATCATGACCTCCGGGAAGGAAATTGAACTGCCCATTGCCAGGCTGGCACAACTCTCCAGGGCGGTGGGCCTCCACCTGATCATCGCCACCCAGCGCCCCTCGGTCAACATCATCACCGGAACGATCAAGGCCAATTTCCCGGCCCGCATCGCCTTCAGGGTCACCTCCAAGATCGACTCCAGGACCATCCTGGACAGCGGCGGGGCGGAGCAGCTGATCGGGCGGGGCGACATGCTGCTGTCGACCGGCAGCGACCTGCTGCGCCTGCAGTGTGCCTTTATCGACACCCCGGAGATTGAGCGCATCACGGATTTTATCGGCTCCCAAAGGGCCTATCCCGATGCCTACCACCTGCCGGAATACCACGACGAGGAAGGCAATGGGGCGGAATCGCTCGATCCCTCCGAGCGCGACGACATGTTTGAAGAGGCGGCCCGGGTCATCGTGGCCACCCAGCAGGGATCCACCAGCCTGCTGCAGCGCAAGCTCAAACTCGGATACAACCGGGCCGGCCGCATCATTGACCAGCTGGAGGCCGCCGGGATCGTCGGACCCTTCGAAGGGAGCAAGGCCCGGGAAGTCAAGGTGCGGGACGAAGCCACTTTGGAACAGATTTTGAGAAAGGAAAACCAGTAAACCATCCTTAACCCCCTATGGCCCATGCAGCGACCGATCGCTTTCTTTTTTGCCTTCCTGATCCAGATAACCTTTGCCGATACAGGCCTGCCTGCCCAACCCGGGACCTATGACCAGAAGGGTGAGGAGCTGGTGCGGCAAGCCAGCCAGAAAATCCTTTCATACGAGTCGTTCAGGATCGACTTCTCCTATGTCATGGAGAACGAGCAGATGCAGATCTCCGAACGCATGGACGGGGTGCTGCTGGCGCGGGGAAACAGCTACCATATGAAGGTGGGCGACAATGCCTTTGTTTCCGATGGGGTCAATGTGTGGACCTACCTGGGGGATGTCAACGAAGTCCATATCAGTCTGGTGGAGGACACCGAGGGGGGGCTCACCCCCACTTCCCTTTTCCACGAATTTGAGACCCAGTTCCGCTCACGGTATATCCGGCAGGAAACCCACCAGGGGCAGCTGGTCGATCTCATCGACATGGTGCCCCACCAACCCACCGCCTTTTATAAATACCGGCTGGCCCTGGATGCCCGGACGCAGCAACTGGTATACACGGCGGCTTATGACCGCCACGGGGGAACCTACACCTACGCAGTGAAGAATTTCCAGGAAAATGTCAGGATCCCGGAAAACACATTTGGATTTTCCCTGGATGCCCATCCGGGGGTGGAGGTCATCGACCTTCGCTAGCCGTTGCAGGAAAGCGGCGGCGGGGAGAGGCTTTCCTGCCGCTATTGGAAAGGGGACTCAGCGGTCCCGCCCTGCCTCCCCGGGAGGCCATTCCGCTTCATAATTCCTTCTCACATCCTTCTGTCTGAAGTCATGGTACCGAAACAGGGTCGAATGCTGGTTCTCCCAGCCGTTGGCATGGCCCATTGGCCTGCGGAAACGGTAGGGTGAATCGAGTCCCATGGCATCGATGTGCTCCAGGCAGGAGGGAAAGGATTTCCCGTAATGCTGCAGGGCCGAGAAAAAGAAATAGGCCGTCTGCACCCCCCTGAAGGCATAGTCTCCGGGCTCGGCATCAAAGGTTTCCCGGAACCGGCGGACGAAGTCACGGATGTGCGGATCCTCGTATTCATGGAAGTCCGGGGTGAATATGTGCACATTCAGCTGCTGCAGGTAATCGATCTCCACGCTTTGGTAGTCTTTCCATTCCGGAATGCCAAACACGCTCACATCCAGATTCCTGCCATGGATGCTCAGCTCGCGCAGGTAATTGGACAGAAAGGCCTCACCCCCGATGAGGGTGACCACCGCATTCCTGCCATCCCTGTTTAATTCACGCACGAGCCCTTCCATCCCGGTCTGCTGGTAGACCACCTCCCGGAAACCGCCCTCAGCGGTCAACGCAGCGGGGTACTCCTCCCTCTTCCCTGCATCAGACAGGGAGTCGTTCATGACCAGCAAGCGCGTCACACGCCCCCCGACCAGGGTCTCGTCCACGAAGTA
>Ga0334900_1002579_pt1 | contig 15727 bp, 10 predicted proteins | sample GraSluR3_MG_2_FD_207231 | JGI IMG/M metagenome (GOLD analysis project Ga0334900, IMG submission 207231) | Sludge microbial communities from methane-producing bioreactor in Wageningen University, Netherlands - Granular Sludge_31_08-R3 | ecosystem: Engineered > Bioreactor > Anaerobic >...
AAATCGACTAAAACTGCTTTGTTTGCCCGATAAAATACTGTATCTTTACTGCTCATTTTTGGGTGCTTTAAAAGTGTTTGTTTTTTGTTGTAATACCCTAAAGATAACACTTTTACACCCAAAAATGCGTTTTATTTATGAATTTTTCGGGATAGATTATTATTGATATTAACTTCAAAATAGGCTTGATAAATTAATTCCCAGAATAAATGTTTTACAATTCAATGAGTTTTTATAAATTTTGTATAACTAATTATCAATAACCGGGAGTAAAAATTAAATCTATGATGAAATTCATCATTACCATAAAATCCAATATTGAAATTTCGTTGCGAGAGCCAAAACATAGTCATCAAAAACTTATCCTTCGTAAAAAATGCCATAATCGGGAGGTAATGAAGTATTAAGCTGAAGTTTTATTTCTCAAAGTTCTTTTTTCATTGAATGCATATCGTTTTCGATCCGGTCAACACGCTCACTTACTGCATAGCCCTTAAGTAGATAATCTTTTAACACTTGGTTTGCCCATTGGCGGAATTCTACTCATTACTTTGATTTTATACTAAAACCTATTTACAGTATCATGTCAAGCTTGTAATGCTCTGCATTATATACTTTGCCATCATTGGCAGTTGTTGCAAATTTTGCGACAACTGAAACTCCATCGGAATTCTTCTTTCAATGCATTTGCAATATGTTTTCCATTTGTCTAAATATCACGATTAAATATCAATACAAGCTGATGCCTGTTAAGCCAAACTGTTTCATCCTCCAACCTAAGCTCAATCTTAGTTGAGGAATCTTCATTTTGGTATATTATAATTTCGTTTTTCATAATTATTAGTCTTAATGCAAATAAAATTATTTAACAAAAAGGAGGTTTTAAAGTTTAGCTGCAGGTAAAATTGAAAAAAGTTTTGGAGAATTGAGACTTTGATGAAAGATTTTGTTGCACCCATCCTACCACTTCAAATATTAGAAAACAAACAGCTTATGTTTTTTGTTTGAATAGAATAAGCTTATCCCCTTTTTTACAGAAGAGTATTGCTTTCTAATCCGAAACCTTACCTCATTTTGATTAAACTTTGCGATACAATGCCCATATTCTTCCTTAGCTGAATTATATATGTTCCCTGAAACAAAGATGCTAAAAATTTATTGTACTAATTAATAATACTTTAATTGACAAACCTTAATAAATAAAGAAAATATCATATGGCTACAATTTTTTAACATCCTATTAAGCTTTTACTCATTATTAATCTGTATTTTTGTTACAAATCAAAAACTATTGTGGTATTACTTAGAACCATTTACGACAGCATAATACTTGCATTTAGTTCGCTTATTACTAACAAGTTACGAACATTCTTATCTTTAATGGGTATTACAATAGGCATATTTTGTATTATTTCTGTAATGGCTGTAATAGATTCTCTTGAAGGCACAATACGCGAAAATGTTAGTAGTTTAGGAAATAATACAATTTATGTTCAAAAATGGCCTTGGGCTTTTGGACCTGAATATCCTTGGTGGAAATATCTAAAAAGACCACTACCAACAATTGACGAGTGTGATTTTATAAAGAAAAATTCTACTTATGCAGAAGCTGTTTGCTTTATGGCTTCTACAAGCCGCACTGCTGAATATAAGAATACTTCGGTTCAGAATACCGGAGTAGTTCTAATTACACAAGACTACGACAAAACAAGAGTACTTGATTTTTCTAAAGGAAGATATATTACTCCGTTAGAGTTTAATAGTGGCAAAAATGTTGCTTTTATTGGAGACGAACTGGCTAAAAATCTATTTGCTTCGGCTGATCCTATTGGTAAAACGATAAAAATAAGTGGGCATAAAATCAATGTTATTGGTGTTCTAAAGCGTGAGGGTGAAGATATGTTTGGAATGAATCAAGACAGCTATGTAATTATTCCCGTAAATTTTGGTCGTACTATATTCGATATCAAAAGCGAAAACCTAAATCCAATGCTAATGGTATCGGCTAAAGAAAATGTTAGTGTAGAACTCCTCCAAGACGAACTTAAAATGTTGATGCGTACAGTAAGGCGATTAAGCCCATTAGAAGAAGACGATTTTGCATTAAACAGAGCCAGTATGATATCGCAAGGCTTAGACCAAATATTCAATATAATAGATCTTGCCGGAATTATTATTGGTGGCTTTGCAATTTTAGTTGGAGGTTTTGGAATTGCTAATATAATGTTTGTATCAGTACGAGAAAGAACCAGAATGATTGGAATACAAAAAGCAATTGGAGCAAAAAAATATTTAATTTTAATTCAATTCCTTACCGAAGCTGTTGTTTTATGCTTGATTGGAGGTGCTGTTGGCTTATTGCTCGTATGGCTTGGAACTATCGCAATAGCAGGTAGCATTAAAGAAATGACTTTTGTACTTTCGGCAAAAAACATAGCCACCGGCTTATTAATTTCTGTTGCCATAGGAATTGTATCAGGATTTGCACCGGCTCGTTCTGCAGCTAATCTTGATCCTGTTGATGCCATGAATAAAGTATAACTTAAAATTACTTTGAAATAAGAACATCTTCGCTTAAGATTAATTAACTATTCTATAACATTTTACGTTAATATAGTTAGCTAAAACATTATATATTTACAAAAAAAAAAAACAATATGAAATCAATTTCTTTATCATTACTTATTTCAATTTTTATGTTTAGCAATTTATTTGCACAAGAATTAAAAGACATTAAATTACCTGAACCTCAAAAAACAGGAGGGAAACCTCTAATGGAGACCTTAGACCAAAGGCAAACAACAAGAGATTTCAACAATGAAGATTTCAGTTTACAAGAAATATCGAATTTGTTATGGGCTGCTTTTGGAGTAAATAGAGCCGATATTGGAAAACGCACAGCACCTTCGGCTCGAAATAGACAAGAAGTTGACATTTACATTGCCACAAAAACCGGCATCTATATTTACGATGCTTTTAGCAACAAACTAAAATTTATTAAAGATGGTGATTACCGTAAATATATGGGGAAACAAGACTTTGTTTCCAAAGCTCCAATAGTATTGATTTATATTGCAGATTACTCTAAACTAGGCAATGACTTATCGGATACACGAAAAGCCTTTTATACAGGTACAAGTGCCGGCTATATTAGTCAAAATGTTTATTTATTTGCTGCTTCTGAAGGTCTTGCAACTGTAGTACTTGGAGCAATAGACCACAACAAGATATCAGAACTTATAGGCTTAAGCAACAATCAAGTAGTGTTACTATCGCAAGCTATAGGATATAAAAACTAAAATTTTAATTTCTTCCATAAATCCCAAATAGCAATACCGGTACTTACACTCACATTTAATGAATGTTTAGTACCATTTTGAGGTATCTCTAAACAATAATGACATCTGTCAATAATGTCTTGATTTACTCCATGTACTTCGTTTCCAATTACTAAAGCACATTTTGATGCTTTTTGGGGGATAAAATCATTGAGCAAAATACTGCCCTTGGCTTGTTCTAAACAAAGTAATTGATAATTATTTTCGAGTAATAAGGTAATAGCATCATTAGTATTTTTAAAATATTGCCAAGGTACCGAATCGGTTGCTCCTAAGGCAGTTTTATGTATCTCACGATGTGGTGGTGTACCAGTAATTCCACATAGGAAGACTGCCTCAATTAAAAAAGCATCGGCAGTTCTAAAAACCGAACCTACATTATGCAAACTTCTAACATTATCTAATACAATTGTTAATTCAAATTTATCGGCTTTAGCATATTCATCAATACTAAGCCTTTGCATTTCCTCTATGCGTAATTTCCTAGTCATCTAATTACTAATCATTTAGCAAGCAATAAGCCAACCAAGCCATAACAGCAGGAGCTGTCTTTAAAGCTTCCTCATCCAAATCAAATTCAGCAGAATGTAAACTATTGTTTCCCAGTCCATTACCTGTAATTCCCATTCGGTAAAAAACAGAGGGAACCCTATGGCTAAAATAAGAAAAATCTTCGGCTGTCAATCTTAAATCCAAAGGGATAATCTTATCTTCGCCAAGTAAATCTTTTGTAAAACCAATTAAGGAATCGGTTAGTTTTTCGTTATTATGCAAATACGGATAACCGTTAACAATATTTGTTTCAACTTTACAATCATATTTTTTAGCACACTCCTCAGCTGTTTCTGCAATAATTGCTTTTGCTCTTTTTCTTTGATTTTCGCTAAAACATCTTAATGTACCATGAACTTCACTCAATTCGGGAACTACATTAACTGCTCCATTTGCTTCAATTTTACCAAAAGCAAGTATAGCTGGAATATCCTTAATCTGTATTTCATTGAATCTATTTTTTGCTTCAATTATAAACTCTGCTAGGGCCATCACAGTATCACTTCTTTCAGAAGGTATTGCGGCATGTCCTCCTTTACCTAAAAAATTTATATAAATTTCGTCGGTACTAGCCATATATTTTCCTGGCTTAAAACCATACACTCCTGTTGGGATACCTGGTTGCACATGCTGCCCAATCATAATTTTAATAGGATATCTCTCAAACAAACCGGCTTTTAATATTTCTTGTGCACCTCCCGGAAGCTTTTCTTCGGCATGCTGAAATATTAAAACTACATCGCCCATAAGTTCGTGTCGCATATCATTAATTATGCGTGCCGTTGTAAGTAAAGATGAAGTATGTGCATCGTGCCCACAAGCATGCATTACTCCATTATTAATTGATTTAAAACTAAAATCCGTTTTCTCTTGTATTGGCAATGCATCAATATCGGCACGCAATCCAATGATTTTATTGTGTACCTTACCTCTAATCAATGCTACAACACTGTTACAACAATACTTCTCTCCCACTACACCCATTTCCTTGAGCTGCGAAATTATATATTCGGATGTTTTAAACTCTTGAAAAGACAGTTCGGGATTTTTATGAATATGCCTCCGATTTTCAAGAGTTTTTTCAAAATAATTCTTTGCTAAATCAAGAATGATTTCTTTTGTCATAATATAAACAATTTTTTATTTCCCAAACAGCATTTTAATACCTAATAATATAATTAAAACAGCGAAAGATTTCTTCATAATATCAGTAGGTATTTTTATAGCCCATTTACTTCCTAAATACGAACCTACAATAAATGTAATAGCTAGAACAACAGCATAATTCAGATTAACATGTCCTGCTTTATAGTAATTAATAAAAGCTAAAATACCAATTGGGGCTAATAAAAAAGCTAAACTAGTACCTTGTGCTTCATGCTGTGTCATACCAAAAAAATATATAAGCATAGGTATTACCACAACACCTCCGCCTATTCCAAAGAAACCGGCAGCAATTCCTGCAACTATTCCGGTTAAAATCAAAATTACAATTTCTGATATATCCATATTATTAATATTAAAAATCTAAACTTAATGACAAATAAAAAATACTAGGCAATCTAACATTATTTTCGATTCCCCAAGCCCAATCGGCACGAATAAAATATCCAAAAAGCTTTGTTCGTAAACCAAAACCATAACCTGCGACAATTGGGTAATTATTATTATCGATAATTACCACTACAGGATTATTCTCGTAAACATCATTTTGATATGCGTTTTCGCCACTAAAAGGGGTCCAACCGTTCCATGCCGAACCAATATCCATAAAACCAACAAGTTGTAAATTCTTCAATATATCTGAATTTATTGGTCGATTAACTAAATAACTTACTATAGGCCAACGTATTTCTGTATTTATCACAGCAAAGTTTGTCCCGTTTCTTATATTTTGCGAAAACCCTCTCATATTTGTAGCTACAGCCTGATACACGTAATTAGCCTCAGGATCAATACGCACAGAATTATCAAATGTAGGTATTTTATTACTTAGGTTAATCCAATTATCGATACCACCCAAATAATATATTAATTTACTTCTGCCAATAGAACCACTACCGGCAATACGTGCAGCAATTATTAAATTTCGATGTATTGGCTTATAAAATCTAAAATCTGCTCCTACTACATACAAATCCGATTCTTTGGCATCAATTTGTCGATAATACTCTCCAAAAATCTTAAATCGAATTCCATCGTAAATATTATCCATTAAAACACGCGAATTATCAAATACATACTCCATTTTAAGTCCTCCCCAATAATCAAAATTATTTGGTTCATTAAGACTTTGATAATCAAGCGACAAAAATGTTCGTTTATCGTTACGAGCCATAATAGTCCACTGTATAGCACTCACCTGATTAAAAGGGTATCGCATAATATACATTAACTCATGACTGTGTGTTTTAATATAATCGTATCCGTTGCTAGTGTTTAATGCTAATCTATGAAATATTAATTGTTTATTTAACCTCTTACTTAAATCTTCAACACCAATTAAATATTCGTTACTATCAAAGTTTCCTGCAAATCTAACGCCTCCGGTAATCCTGTAATTCTCGAATAAATCTTGTGCACCAAGCTTTAATAAAACATTAAACCCCGGATTAAAATAAAATGCCGAACCTGTAAATGGCTGATACGAAGAACTTAAGAAACCAAAATCGATCTGATTAACGACATAATTAGAATAAAATGTGGTAAAATATTTATTGATTCGAGGTTCAACAGGATATCCTGTACTATCAAACTCTTCGGGCTTCTTGTTAATTTCGGACAGAACCTGCGAACTAAACTGGTAGTTATTAATATCTATAATGCCTTCCTCTAATTCTGTATTTTTTATTTCTTTTTTAGCGGGTATCGGTTTAGGCAAGGTCTTAAGACTTTCTAAATGAACTTGCCTATAGGAACTTGGCTGACTATTCTTATACTCATCATCATTAAATTCGTTACTTAAAAACAAATTCTTGTCTTGATAAAAAAGTAAATCAATAGATTTTGTTGCATTGCCATTAATATCATAGTAATTAATATTTCTCGGATAGTTAGACAAAGGATTACTACGTGTAAAGTAACGATAATGAGTTGTAGTATCAACAAAACTTATGATACTATCATAAACTCCAACATATCTATTGTGAATACCATTTTCGTTACTTATAAAATAAAACCTATCTCGTGAAATTTGTTGAGGCTCAAATTCATCGATAAAAGGAGTTTCGGTAAGTCTTGTAATATTATTAGGATTATCAGGATTAATTACAAATAAATCACGATAATCTTGAGTAAGAATATTTACATTCCTTTTATCATTTAATAATGTATCTGTATCTCTATTCGAAGAAAAAATAATCCTATTAGTATTTCCTACAAATTCAGGGGAATAATCATCGGCAATATCTTTGGTTAAATTTATAAATGTACTTGCCGGGATATTATAAAGATAAATATCTGACATTCCATTAGCGAATCCACTCAAAACTAATTTAAGTCCATCAGCCGAATAGCTAAATGAATTAATTTTGTCAACCAATTTAATCTCCTTTTCGTTACGTTCTTTTGTGTTTATGTTGTATGTACAATACCATATTTCACTATTCTTTTCTATAATATATCCTAATAATTCACCCCCCGGATGCCATGCTATCAATGGATATGTATAATCGATTATTTGCTCTAACTTATGCTCTCTACGCAAAATAGTCTTTCGTTTATCTTTTTCATGGTCGTAAATTACAATTTTATATCTTCCCATAAAATTTTGAGCATAAGCTACATAATTCCCATCCGGACTTATAGCAGGTGAATAGTACTTCCAGTTTTTTCGTGTTTTGATATTTGATTTGCTTTCAGAAATTTGGGTGCAAGTTTCATTATGTGGCAAATATATACTCTCATAATACCTAAGCCAATCGTAAGACAAAAGCTTTAAAGAAGTACCCAAAACATACAAAAACCCACTTTCTGCATTTTTTGTAATCCTCGTCATATACACTATAGTTGGTATAACCTGCTTGCCATAGGTTGATGCCACATAATTCCAAATACTTTGTCCTGCATAAACAGCATCTTCGCCAGTTAAATGATTAAACTCTTCAAATTGTCTCGATAATATGCCATCTCTAACTCTATCGTCTATTTCATAATCCCACGAATTTGCAACATAATTTATTAATCCATAATAATACCAATCGGGCAAAGATATTAAAGTGTTATTAGCTACTTTATTAGTAAATCCACTACCCCACAACATTTCATTTAAAACAACCTCGGTAATTGCAGCACTTATTTGCTCTTCTAATTTAAGTCTATCACCTTCGATATAAAGAAAAACTATATTATCAATAATTTTTGTAACCCCTCCAATATTATATTGTTCATCTCCTGTATTTAACCCAATATTACTCTGCCTGAATTCGCTTAAATTATTATAAACTACAAATATCAATCGTTGACTCAATTTGTAATCAAAAAATCGTTCTACTTCAGGTATCTTCTGATTAGCAATTTGTGCAGTAAGTTTAGCGATATCACTACCACCTAAATAAAAATAAGTATCAAAACCTGTAAACCTATAATAATACCACTCAAACTCACTATACTGAACACGATTTTTCCCAAAGTGCATTTGATGTCCGTTGTAAAACTGAGCAGAACTAATATTATAACACAAAACAAACCATGCAATAACCAGCATAAGTTTCTTTATATTAAGCATATATGTATTAATTTGCTTCAATTTTTTAATTTTGTGCTAAACTTTGCAAATTACAAATTAATTTAGGAGTTGACAAAACAAATATTATGAGGATAAAAATAATTTCGGGAGGGCAAACCGGTGTTGACAGAGCTGCACTAGATATTGCTAAAGATCTTAATATTAAAACAGATGGGTATTGCCCCAAAGGGCGATTAGCCGAAGACGGGATTATAGATCAAAAATATCAGCTTACCGAAACTAAAACTAGTTTTTACCAAGAAAGAACTAGAAAAAACATAGATATATCAGATGGTGTACTAATACTCTGCACAGATAACAAACTAATAGGTGGCACAGGTCTTTGCTTGAAATATGCAAAAAAGAAAAACAAAAAAATATTAATTATTGATTTAAACAATCATATCTATAACAATATCAATGACTTCCTTAAATGGGTAAAAACATATAACTTAAAAAATATAAATATCGCAGGAAATCGAGAAAGTAATAATCAAGGAATCTATCAAAAGACATATGAATTTTTAAAAGAATGCCTAAACCTAATTCATTAACATAGTGATCTTTACAAATCTTTTAAATAAAAATCAAGTACACAATAATATGCTTTTAGCGATTAGCATATTTTTTAGTTAAATTTGCATAATTAAATATTAAACATAATAATTGAAATGGGTATAAATAGTATTGTTACCAAAATATTTGGGTCTAAAGCAGATAGAGACCTAAAAGCAGTTCAGCCTTATGTAGATAAAGTCTTAGAAAAAGAACCGGAAATTATTGCATTAAGTAATGATGAATTAAGACAACGCTCTATTCTTCTTAAACAAAAAATTAAAGAGCATATAAAGCAAGACGAAGAAGAAATAATTTCACTAAAAACCAAAGCACAAGAATTAAACATCTATGAGCGTGAAGAGATTTATGCTCAAATAGATGTTTTAGAAAAAGACATAGATAAAAAACTTGAAGATTTTTTAGAAGAAATACTTCCAGAAGCATTTGCAATTGTTAAAGATACAGCACGACGATTTAAAGAAAATGAAGAGATTGTTGTTACGGCTCTTGATTTTGACAAAGAACTTGCTCCAAACCATGATTTTGTTGACATTAAAGGAGATAAAGCAATATGGTACAATAAGTGGATAGCAGGCGGCAACGAAACTACATGGGATATGGTACATTACGATGTTCAAATCTTTGGAGGTATAGTATTACATCGTGGTGCAATTGCCGAGATGGCAACCGGCGAAGGTAAAACACTTGTAGCAACCCTACCTGTATTTTTAAATGCACTTACCGGCAGAGGAGTTCATATTGTTACCGTTAACGATTATCTCGCAAAAAGGGATGCCGAATGGATGGGTCCTATTTTTCAATTCCACGGACTATCTATCGACTGCATAGACAAACATCAACCCAACTCTCCCGAACGTAGAGCAGCCTATTTGTGTGATATTACTTACGGAACAAATAACGAATTTGGCTTCGATTATCTTCGCGACAACATGGCTATTAGCACCGAAGACTTAGTTCAACGCCGACATCATTACTCAATAGTTGATGAAGTTGACTCAGTTTTAATCGACGATGCACGTACACCTCTTATAATTTCGGGACCAACACCTAGAGGAGACGACCAACTATTTGAAGACTATAAACCTCAAGTTCAAAAACTTGTTACAGCTCAAAGAAACTTGATTACACAAATCTTTTCAGAAGCTAAAAAATTAATTTCCAACGGCAATGATAAAGATGGCGGATTTAAATTACTTCAAGCACATAAAGGACTACCCCGAAATAAACCATTAATAAAATTTCTTAGCGAAGAAGGTATGCGTGTACTTCTTCAAAAAACAGAAAACCAGTACATGGCAGAAAACTCTAAACACATGCACCTCGTTACAGATGAACTGTTTTTTGTAATAGACGAAAAAAACAATTCTATTGAACTTACCGACAAAGGTATTGATTTATTAAGCGCAAACACCGAAGACAAGAACTTCTTTGTAATGCCCGATATTGGTAGTGTAATTGCCGAAATCGAAAAAGACACAAGCCTAGACGAACACAAAAAGTTAAAGAAAAAAGAAAACTTAATTAGAGATTATTCAATAAAAAGCGAAAGAGTACATACTGTTAATCAATTACTTAAAGCTTACACACTTTTCGAAAAAGATATAGAATATGTTGTAATCGAAAATAAAGTAAAAATAGTTGATGAGCAAACAGGCCGTATAATGGAAGGAAGAAGATATTCAGACGGACTACATCAAGCTATTGAGGCAAAAGAAAGTGTAAAAGTTGAAGCAGCGACCCAAACCTATGCAACTATTACCTTGCAGAACTATTTCAGAATGTACCATAAGCTTTCGGGTATGACAGGTACTGCAGAAACAGAAGCAGGTGAATTTTGGGACATTTACAAACTCGACGTTGTAGTTATTCCAACTAATCGACCAATTGTTAGGAACGACTTCGAGGATATGGTATATAAAACAAAACGCGAAAAGTATAATGCCGTAATTGGTAATATTTTAGATCTTGTAAATCAAGGAAGACCCGTTCTAGTAGGAACTACATCGGTTGAAATTTCAGAATTATTATCCAGAATGTTAAAATTAAAAGGCATTAAACACAATGTACTTAATGCAAAACTGCATAAAAAAGAAGCAGACATTGTAGCAGAAGCAGGGCGGTCAAAAACAGTTACAATTGCTACTAACATGGCAGGTAGAGGAACCGACATTAAACTAAGTAAAGAAGTAAAAGAAGCTGGCGGTTTAGCAATTATAGGTACCGAAAGACACGATTCTCGTCGTGTTGACAGACAGTTAAGAGGTAGAGCAGGACGACAAGGAGACCCAGGTTCTTCGCAGTTCTTTGTATCACTCGAAGACGACTTAATGAGATTGTTCGGGTCTGATAGAATAGCTAAACTTATGGATAGAATGGGACTTAAAGAAGGCGAAGTTATTCAACATTCTATGATTTCAAAATCAATAGAACGAGCTCAGAAAAAAGTTGAAGAAAACAACTTCGGCATTCGTAAAAGACTACTAGAATACGACGACGTTATGAATGCTCAACGCACAGTTATATACAAAAAAAGACGACATGCCCTTGATGGAGAACGCTTAGGGGTAGATATCGCAAACAGTATGTACGACGTGTGCGTAAGTATTGTTGATGAATATTACGATATTCGCGACTACGAAGGGTTTAAAATAGAACTACTTAGACTACTAAGCATAGAACCTCCCTTAAGCGAAGATGATTTTATAAATACCTCACAAAACCAACTTATAGATGCTCTATATAACAAATTAATCGAAACCCATAAACTTAAAGTTGAAGTTATTGCAGAACAAGCCTATCCGGTTATTAAACAAGTTTACGAAAATAGTGCAGCAATTTATAAAAACATTGTAGTACCGGTTTCTGATGGACAAAAAACATTTAAAGTAGTTGTAAATCTCGAAAAGGCATACAATACACAAGGTAGAGAAATTGTAAACTCTTACGATAAAACTGTTGTGCTAGCAACAATAGATGAATCGTGGAAAGAGCATTTACGAGAAATGGACGATTTACGCCAATCGGTTCAAGCTGCATCTTACGAACAAAAAGACCCTTTACTTATTTATAAATTAGAATCTTTCAATTTATTTAAAACAATGCTCGACAGAGTAAATCGCTCCATAGTCAGTACTCTTATGAAAGGACATATTCCTATCGAAGACCCTAACCAAGTAAAAGAAGCCGAAAGAAGAAGAAAACTCGACATGAGCAATTTCAAGACCGGTAGAGCTGACATTGACAAACCTGGACAAAACAAACCCGAACAACAAAAACTACAACCAGTAAGAGTAGATAAAAAAGTTGGAAGAAACGACTTATGTCCTTGCGGTAGCGGTAAGAAATACAAACATTGCCATGGAGCTAAAGATTAAATTGGTAAAGTATTTGCTATGAGATTCAAAGTATTATAAAAGCTAAGTTTTTACTTAATAATTATAATACGTAAAAATGATATTAACAAAGATAGTTTGAAAGAATTATGTTAAAACTATTGTTTGAATATATACCTTAATTTTATTTTGTATATTTCGATAATGTATTTTTAGCATTATTTTAAAAAGTGATTATTAAATAATTACAAATATTATGAAAAAATTATTCGTCTTCCTGATAATAGCTGTAAATGTTTTTGGATTAAAAGCACAAGTTGAAGAAGAGTCGCTTAAAGATTCGGTAGCTGTTTATATCGACACTACTCAAATAATAATTCCATTAATCATTAATGTTGATTCTGTAACAGCAGTATCAGACACATCAAGCACTCTGGTTGTTGCAGAAAATCAAGAAGCTTACCTTGAATATAACGAAGGGATTAAACTCTTTCATAGTGATGAATATATTCTTGCATCAATTAAATTTACTAATGCTATTAAATACAAAACAGACTTTGAAGAAGCCTACTACAACAGAGGTGCTACATACTTACAATTAAAAGACTTCGACTTGGCATTGAACGATTTCGACTCTGTTCTTTTAATTAATCCAAAACGAAAGGCAGCTTATTATTATCGAGGTCTTATTCATTATAATACTAAGAATGACGCTAAAGCATATGAGGAATTTGATTTAGCAATCAAAAATGATTATATAAATGCCAATCTGTTTTATTTACAAGGTGTTATAAACTTTAAAAAAGAGGAATATTCTAAAGCTATCGAAAAGTTTTCGGAAGCAATTGAGCTCGAAAAAGATAATTATTTAGCTTACCACGACAGAGCATCTGCATATCGACTTCTTGACTCCTTGCAATTAGCTATTAACGATTACAATCAAGCAATTAAATTAAAACCTGACCAAGCTCAAGCTTATAATAATCGTGGTAGCATTTATCGTAAATTAAAAAAATATGATAAAGCAATCGCAGATTATACACAGGCTATTTCACTAAATAAAGATTATTGTTTAGCATACAACAACAGAGGAATTGCTTATTATGAAAATAAGGAATACGAAAAAGCCATTGAAGATTTTGAAAATGCTATAAATATTGATAAAGACTATGCTTTTGCATATAATAATATGGGACTATGTCAATATAAGTTAAAACAATACGACGAAGCTATAAAATCATATACTAAAGCAATTATAATTAATCCTGAATATGCATATCCATATCTACACAGGGGAAGTGCTAAAGAAATGAATAGAGACATATCGGGTGCTTGCCAAGACTGGCAAAAAGCTTTAGAATTAGGTATCGAAGAAGCAAAAGAGTATGTTTCAATTTGCAATGAATAAAAATATATTAAATATGAAAACGAAACAGTATATATTAATATGGTTAATCGTTTTATCCGGCTTTAATCTTAACGCACAGCAAAATGTAGAAATCAATAAGAAGGAATTTAAAAACCAGAAAACCGACTTTAAAGAAGCATGGAATGCTATAAAAGATGCCGACGGCTTATACGAACGTGGCGAAGGAGGAAGAAGAGCTGCAACTGATTTATATCTATATGCATACAGATATAACCAAAACAATGCTGAACTAAACTATAAAATTGGAGCATGCTACTTAGAAGGACTGTACAAAGCAAAAGCAATACAATATTTAAAAGATGCCTACAAACTGAAGCCAAATGTTGCCAACGACATACATTTTCTTTTAGGTGTAGCTTACCAATTAAATTATCAATTCGATACAGCAATCTATCATTACAATAAATATATAGATATTAAAAGAGTAAATAAAATTGATGATGATAATATATACAAAGACCCTGTTAAGAAAATTAACGAATGTAAATGGGGCAAACAATATGTAAATAATCCACAAAGAGTTTTCATAGATAACTTAGGACCTGGAGTTAACAGTAAATTTCCTGACTACGCACCGGTAATTTCAGCTGATGAGTCTTTACTAATTTTTACTTCACGAAGAGAAGAAACAACAGGCGGATTAATTGACGAACTCGATTTACATTATTTCGAAGATCTATATGTATCGTATAAAACTGATATGGGATGGAGTGCAGCCGAAAATCTTAAAGAACTAAATACTGACGATCATGATGCATCTGTAGCACTTTCTCCCGATGGACAATTACTATTTACATATAAAGGAGTACCTGACGGAACACTCTTTGTTAGCCACTTAAAAGGAGATAAGTGGTCGAAACCAAAAGAATTAAACAAAAACATAAATACTAAATTTCATGAAACTGCAACCAGCTTATCTCATGACGGCAAAAAACTATTCTTTGTAAGCAATAGAGAAGAAGATGGATTTAATAACTCAACAATTGGCGATAGAGATATCTTTGTAAGCGAACTCGACAAAAAAGGAAATTGGGATAAAGCAAAAAATATCGGAGATGTCATTAATACTAAATACGACGAACGTGGAGTATTTATACACCCGGACGGAAAAACTATGTATTTTAGCTCGAAAGGACACGAAACAATGGGCGGATTTGATATTTTTTATTCAGAATTAGACAGCAGTGGCAATTGGAGCAAACCCGTAAATGTAGGTTACCCAATAAATACTCCCGACGACGACGTGTTTTTTACTGTTGCCGGAAATGCCAGATATGCTTATTATAGCAGTGCCAAAGAAGATGGTTTTGGATACCAAGATATTTATAGAATCACTTTTTTAGGTCCCGAAAAACTTATGGTTGCCGGTGCCGAAGATAATCTATTAGCAGGTAGCGAAATAGCTGTTGAGCAAAAAATTGAAACAACAGACACAGTAAAAATCAGAAAAGTGAGATTAACAATACTTAAAGGAACAATTACAGACGCTATTAGCGAAGAACCAATTGAAGCCGAAATCGAAATTGTTGACAACGAAAAAGATGAAATAATAAACACTTTAAATTCTAATAGTAAAACAGGTAAATATCTTGTTAGCCTACCATCAGGGAAAAACTATGGTATTGCTGTAAAAGCAGAAGATTACCTCTTTTATAGCGAGAATATTAACATCCCGTTTAGTGCTTCATATCAAGAAGTTATAAAAGATATAGTATTAAGCAAAGTATCAGTAGGATCAAAAATTATTCTTAAAAATATTTTCTTCGACTAC
>Ga0334900_1002580_pt1 | contig 15725 bp, 16 predicted proteins | sample GraSluR3_MG_2_FD_207231 | JGI IMG/M metagenome (GOLD analysis project Ga0334900, IMG submission 207231) | Sludge microbial communities from methane-producing bioreactor in Wageningen University, Netherlands - Granular Sludge_31_08-R3 | ecosystem: Engineered > Bioreactor > Anaerobic >...
TGCAAGGAGTGCAGTCTCCTCACCACAGACGAAGGCACCTGCACCGAGTCGAATCTCGATATTGAAATCGAAACCGGAACCAAGGATGTCTTTGCCGAGCAACCCATATTCACGGGCCTGCTCCATGGCTATCTCGAGTCGTTTAATCGCAAGAGGGTATTCTGCACGAATGTAGATGTACCCCTGATTGGCACCAACGGTCTTTCCTGCAATCGCCATCGCTTCGAGAACGGAGTGCGGATCGCCTTCCAGTGTGGAACGGTCCATATATGCACCGGGGTCACCTTCATCTGCATTCACGACTATGTACTTCTGGTCCGAGACAGCTTGTCTGGTGAAGTTCCATTTCATCCATGTCGGGAATCCGGCACCACCACGACCACGAAGTCCTGCTGTCTTCATCTCATTTATGACATCATCTGCAGACATATCGAACAACACCTTCTCAAGTGCTGCATATCCTTCACGAGCAATGTATTCATCGATATTCTCAGGATCGATGAATCCACAGTTTCTCAGGACGATACGGAACTGCTTCTGATAGAACTCTATGTCCTCGACCTTGGCATGCTTTCGGCTTCCCTCTTTCACATAGAGCAATCGTTTGACCTCACGGCCTTTTACTACGTGCTCAGCGATCAGTTCCTTCGCATCTTCCGGTTTCACTTGAACATAGAAGGAGTCTTCGGGAAGAATCTTGACAATCGGGCCCTGCTCACAGAATCCGAAGCATCCAGTCTTCACTACTTGGACTTCATCGGCAACACCCTGAGACTTGCACTCTGAGAGCAAGGCCTCGTAAATTGCATTTGCTTTGCTGGATTCACACGCTGTTCCTCCGCAAACCAAGATGTAGTTTCTCAATGACATTACTTGCCTCCATCTTTGATGATATCCGCAGAGGGACGATCGAATACATGTTCGGAGACCATCTTGCTGCGCATGATATGGTCTTCAACGATTGCCTTTGCAACTGCCGCATCCACTTTTCCATAGATAACGGGAGGCATACCCGGAGTTATGACCTCAACTGTGGGCTCCACATAGCAGAGTCCCATGCAACCCGACTGCGTAACCGATACATTCTCGATTTTATGGGAATCCAGTTCCTGCAGGAACGCGTCGAGCACAGTCTTTGCGCCTGCTGCTATACCACATGTTCCCATTCCAACGATGATCTGGGAATCCTTGCCGGCGATGTCTCGCTTCTGGATCTCACTCTTCTTGGTGTCCCGAAGCTTGCGCAACTCCTCCAACGTCATCTTAGCCATTTCAGCCTCCTACTCCAGGTTCTCACCCAACCTGGTTCCGAATTTCATCCAAAGCAGTCTCTTGGGACTGCAAATATGTTCGTAACAGCTGCAAGGCTCCAACGTCCTCGAAAGAACCCAGCAACTCCTCCAATTCAGACCGATCCACCTCATAGGCGTCGCTCTTTCCATCGACAGCGAGCGACCGGTGTATCACCAGTCGATACGCTCCAGGAAACGAGATCATCGACAGAAACGTCGAGACCAGGTTCCCCTTCGGGGGAGAGTCGATATGCTCCAACGGGAACGAATATGAAACCTTCGTTCCCCGACCCTCCTCCGACTCGAGAGAGAATGACCCGGACACCGCTTCCACCGCTTGCATAAGAAACGGAATTCCCAATCCGACCTTCCGCTTTCTGTGCTTCAGGCCGTCGGTATAGAATGGGTCGGTCACCCTTCTTCTGATCTCCTCGCTCATCCCCTTGCCGTTGTCCTCGACCATGTATGTCATGACCGAGTCGTTCTCTCTGACTTCAACCCGAATAGAATCGGCTCCCGACTCCACTGCATTGTGGAAGATATCGGACAGGAAATCACACAGGGACGCGTGCATGGAGACCCATCATCAATTGAACTTGGCAATGATGCCAGGCAACTGGTCTTTGGACACTTTTCCGAATACCTCGCCACCAACGGTCAATACGGGTGCCAGGCCACAACAGCCCACACAACGGACACCCTCAATGGAAAATTTCCCGTCGTCCGTGACACCATTCACTTCAATGCCCAGCAAGTTGGTCAACTCCTCAATGAGCATATCTCCTCCCTTCAAGTAACACGCAGTTCCAAGACAGACCTGAATGTTGTAATCACCAGGCTTGGTCGTCTTGAAGAAATGGTAGAAGGAAAGGACACCATAGATGGTAGCCAGTGGTGTATCCAGCAATTCAGCCACCTTATCGGCAGACTCTCTAGATACAAAACCGAACTCTTCCTGCACACGGTGCAGAACCATAATTAAATTGCCCGGCTTATTTTTCCATTCCTTGATGAATGCAAGCAAGCCTTTGGAGAATGTAATCTCTTCTTTCATAGCGGACTTGGAACCTCCAGAACTCAGTATTCAATTATCTATTGTAACGCGGATAAGTGAATTACTCAATATAAAAACCGAAGATGAAATCCAGTTTTTTATGTTTAGGTCAATTTTCCCATCAAGATATTGTAAATATGTGAGATTTATTATATCATTTTTCACATTAAAGGGGATTTTATCATGAATAGTGACATGATTATTCGCATAACTCGGTATTATCGTATTCTGAACAGACTCCGGTCTCTAGGATTGGAGAAAGTGTTCGCACATAACCTTGCCGATGCAGCCGGTGTCTCGGCAGCCGTCGTGAGAAAGGACTTCTCCCTTCTGGAAATCCATGGACAGAAACGTGGTGGCTATGAGATCAACGAACTCATAGCGCATCTCGGGAGAATTCTCGGTAAAACGGACGAGCCACAGAATGTGATCATCATTGGTTGTGGCCGGATAGGAAAGGCACTCATGCACTACAACGGGTTTGAACCGGATGGTATTCGTGTAGTCGCAGGATTCGACTCCGACCCACTGGTCTACAGCGACAGCACACATCCAGTGCCCGTCTATCCGATCAGCAGACTTGAAGAGGTTACCAATGCGTTCGATGTGAAGGTTGCCATCGTAACGGTGCCAGAATCGGCCTCCGCTGATAGTTATCAACGTCTTGTTGCAGCCGGGATACGAGGAGTGCTGAACTTCAGCCCCATAACGCTGAAGCCGGTCAAACTGGAGGACGGAACATTTCCCGTGGTGCACAACATGAACATCGCACTTGAACTCGAACAGATCTTCTACGAGTTGCAATTTCCCACCACCGGGTCATAATGCTCACCTGTCGAGAATGACGATAACGGGGAGGTGGTCAGAAACGCCAACTCCCTTCGTGACATCCCACCTACGAGGGCGGCCTCTCTCATCGATCAACATGGACGCCGCTCCTACCTTACCTTCAGAGAATTCCAGCCCATACCCATCGAAGAATCCCGGAGAGAGAAGCACCTGATCGAAGGTCTCCCACACGCCTTTATACCAATATGAGCCGGGCATCTCTGCAAGAATACTCTGTCCTGGGTCCAACCACCAAGTATACCAGTACCCTTGGCCAGGCGGAGACCCTCCAACAATGAGTGAACCCCTCTGTCTATGATATTCCGCGCTATCCGATTGAAGGGGAACAAGGGCAGTCTGGTACTCGCCATTCACCCGATGATAACTGTCAGCACTCACATTGAAGTCTCCTGCAACCACCACAGGCATGAGTGGCTCGTACTCATGAATCTCCCGCACACGTTCGCCTATCATACGAGTCATGGCAATTCGCATCGGGGCAGTCTCTTCCGCCCCTTCCCTTCGCGACTTCCCGTGGAGTGCAAAAAGCGTCAAGGAATCTCCTTCCAGATCGAACAATGCCTCCAGAACGGATCGCTGACCCTCCAGACTGTGAATTCTCATTGCATCGATGGGGAACCGACTCAGGATCCCCGTCTGAATGGCCGAATCGGTATCGACGGTTGCTCCATACCATTGATATCCTCGAGACGACAACGGTCCGGATAGCAGATCCTCAAGCACCCCTACATGTTCGATCTCCTGGAGTACCACGATATCGGGGATCACTCCATGTCCCTGCACTATGGCACGAGCAGTCGTCTCTAACCGTTGATCATACATACGAGTTGTCCACCCCCCTTCCGGCGTGTACTCAGGATACTCGTTCCCAGTCACCAGCGCATCGAACAGGTTCTGGACATTGTATGTCATAATGACGAGCTGGTCGTCATCTGACCGTTCATTGAATAGCTCGCACCCACATCCGACCAGCGCCCATAGCATGAGCATGAGACCAACGACACACACTATATAGGATGGGTTTTTCGATCGTACGGCGGTCATGTGTTCCACTGACATAACTAGTCCCTCCTTTTCCGGTATGTGGATATACCTCAGGAGGACTTCATTTGCTTTACCGACAGGGAATCAGGTGCTGAGTTTTTTCAGATGATAGGAGAAATAGAGAACAGCAAGAGCATCATCTCCATCGGTCTGCGCTCTTGGCATGGTCTGGGCCTCTATGATGGATTGATAGAGGTGGCGGTGTCTCGACTCCTTGAAGGTAAGATCTCGAGTCATGGCAAAACACATGGCCCAGATTCTCGACCATTCTCGGTGTTCGAACGCACTCACAATGGCACCCAATTGTTGCTCGATCTCTACGACATCACGTGCCTCTTCGAGAAATTCATACAGATAATCATCCATATCAAGATTCTTCTGCACATAGAGTTCCGAAAGATCGGGTGAGAGTTTGAGGAATTTCGCAATCACTGCATAGCGAGTCTGTCTAAAGGAGGCACTACGCCCTTTCCTGGCAGCAAGGAACAACTCTTCAAGAAACACCCCCTCCTTGTCCATGATATCTCGTGCAACGAGAAAATTAAGCTCATCACCGATAGTGACCGCAAGATCGCTTATCGACTCCACACGGGAGAGATAGCGTCCATCTCGTGTCACTCGAGCGAGCGACTTTGCTGCGATCGATCGTGTCTCTATGGTTCCATGTTCAAGGAGATAGACTAACGCCTTTTCTACCTTCTCGTTGTGAGTGAGTGCTCCGAGCGCATAGATCGATTCCGCTTGCGTGTAAGATTCGTTATCGAAGGCATCACGTATCAGATCATCGACAAGTGCATAGCGGGGACGGTCGAACAGTCCCCGTATGACCTCTGCCTTGTCTATGGAGAATGGTGATGCTAAAGTACGTCGGATCTCTCCTGTGGCCACTCCAGTGAGGTTCGTACCGAGACTGAGTAGCAACGATTTCCGTTTGATCGGATCCGTGGCTTTGTTCAGCTTGTCCATGTCGATAAAGGCACGGATTCCGTGCAGACTGAACATGACTTGTGCGGCAGCTTTGGTTGAGTAACTACCCTTTTCACTGAGAGCTGTCGACAGTACCAACCCGAGCGTCGCCAATGCAGTTGCAAAAAAGAATGTCAGAACGTATGAATTCCCCAAAGCGAAGCCCATGATGTGCAGTTCATGCGGTATACGCTCCCCCTCGGTAGCCAGAGCTCCCCCGGCAAGACCACTGATCAATGCGATGATCGCAATGATGAAATTCACCATCGAATTGAAGCCAACGCCCTCATCATCGGGAATGACACCAGCCAGAAGCCTTCGAATCAGAATGCTAATGACGCCTAGGAAGAAGTTGCTCAGGAACCCGAGCGCAAAGAACCAGGCAAGATGTGCGTTGAGTGGAATGACAATCCAGCCCAAAAGCGATGCAACGAGAGCGAAACCGTTCGCTATGATCAGCGGTCGTGATCCTAGTCTATCGCTGAAAAATTTGCAGAAACTACCCGAGAAGACTACGGCCAAACCAACGCCGATAGTGTAGAGGAAGATGATGTTGGACTGCAATCGCACTTCGCTGGTGAGAAACGCGACACTCATGCCGAGCACGACAGTCACGGCCATATAGGTCCAGTAGACGAGCAATCGGACTCTCGATATCCGATCGGCCATGGCCTCCTTGAAGAGGACGAATATTGTTCGCCCCTTCCGGTATTCGATGTTCGTTCGACAGGGGATCTTTCCTAAATGGACCGATGCAATGGTATTTGCGACCACTCCCACCATCTGGAGCATGACTAATCCGACAACTCCAGAGAGAGCGCCAATCGAGGTCACCACGAAGTTAAGGAACCGGGCGAAGATTGTGGTCGACTGAAATGCTACATTAGTATTTCCGATGACCCGGCCACGAGTCTTGTTCGATGTTATGGTCTTGAATGTATAGTCGTAGAGCACCACGCCAATCAAGCGAAAACAGCAGAACAGGGTATAGACCGACAGTAGCAACACGACAGCAAACGAGCCCTCCAACCAGAGTAGCGGAAGGTAGAACAAGCAGACCAGACCTCGCAAGATCCAAGTGATCGTCTGCACACGGACGACGTTTCTGTTTCGAAACAATCTGGACATGACTGGGAGTATGGCGCCGACTATGTACATGGCAGAGGCAATGTAACCGAGGGCCAGGTTCCCGGCACCGAACTGGACAGCCAGGATGTACACGATGGTGTCTCCGAGCATGCTGAAACCAAGTCCATTCCATACCTCGGACTTGTACAGTCGGATTTGCCCAGTGCGCTTCTCCGATTCAGATAGATATTTTGATCGGACCATTGCCTCTACCCCACCCCAAAGCTAATTTTGAGAGCTGTCCGTATCGAGAGGAAGTATAGTTAAATCTCCCTTCTGTTCTGCACGATCTTGCTGATCAATCCGTAGGCGAGCGCCTCTTGGGCATCGAGCCAGTAGTCTCTATCGGTGTCTTTCTTGACTATGTCGATACTCTGACCGGTCTGTTCGCTGATGATCACATTGAGTCGGTCTCTGGTCTTCTCGAGCTGTCTGGCATAGATTTCGATATCGGTCGCGACACCTTCCATGCGACTCATGGGTTGATGAATCAGATAACTGGAATTCGGCAGGCCAAAACGATGATCAGCAGGTACGGCAAGCAGGACAACTGTAGCTGCGCTGGCGATGAGCCCCATACCGATCATGTAGACATCGTTCTTGATGAACCGAGCCATGTCGTATATGGCTAGTCCGGCATCGACATCTCCCCCTGGGGAATTGATGAATACCCGTATCGGTTCGTCGCTTTCCGCTTCGAGTATCAGTAGCTGCCGAATCACTTTATCGGCGCTCTCCTTGTCGATTTCTCCGGAAAGCATGACAGACCGTGTCTGTAGGAACTTGTCCGAGTTCATATCGGTCGTCTGCTCTTTCTTGTCGTTCTTTTCAGTATCTGCCATTGATATCTCCACTAGTCTCAGATTTCCAAAGTATACGGAACAAATCATGAAATGAAAAGCCTTGCCACTCCACCTGTTTACTCTTATCTCGCCTCGGTCTATATTCTCGATATGAAATGTGCCACAGTTGCCATCATTGGCAGACCATCGTCGGGAAAATCCACCCTGGTCAACACGATATGTGAACGGAAAGTGTCGATTACCGCATCGACTCCCCAAACTACCCGGAATGCAATCCGGGCTATTTTTACAGATCAACGCGGTCAGTTGATTCTCACCGATACTCCTGGATACCATGTGGGTGAACAGGTCATGAATCTCAGATTGCAGGATACAGCGCGCTCTTCGCTTGGTGAGTCCGACATCATCCTCTATCTGGTGGACCCCAAACGGACAGCTGGTGCGGAAGAGCAGGCGATCGTCAATCTTTTGTTGAACGAGCGGTCCCCAGTGGTGATTGCCATCAACAAGCAGGATATTGCACGGGAATCCGAGATCGCTGAAGCTCGAGCCTTCCTAGAGGCACAGTTCCCTTCCGGTACTCCGATTCTCACCTGCTCTGCTCAAGATGACACGGGTGTCGATGAGTTGCTGATCGAATTGTTCAAATTAGCTCCCGAAGGGGAACTGCTCTACCCGGAAGAGACCTACACAGATCAACCGCTTGAATTCCGTATTTCCGAAATCATTCGGGAAAAGGCCATTGCACTGGTTACCGAGGAGTTGCCGCATGCTATCTATGTCGATGTCGCCGATCTTGAGTATACTGCCGACACGAAGTCCATATGGGTTCGTGCATTCATCATCGTGGAGAGGGAGACTCAGAAGGGCATCGTGGTAGGAAGAGGTGGTGCGGGAATCAGAAAGATCCGTCAGGGGGCGTTCAAGGATGTCAAGAAACTGTTCCCTGGCATGCAGGTGCATCTTGATCTCCGTGTCAAAGCACAGCCAAAGTGGAGAAAGAATCAGATCATTCTGGATCGTATTCTTCGCTAACACTTCAGCTGTGGGGTAGGCTCCTACAGATAGCGGTTGAGAATGGGAAGGATTTTCTCTTTCCCGCAGGTCTTGATGAATCCGGCCAGTTTCGGTCCCCGCTCTTTGCCGATGATGACTCCGTAGGCAACTTTGAACAGTGCTGGTGCCGGGATGTCCAACTCTTTTGCAATGTCGTAAATTGCAGTACTCAACTCTTTTTCGTCGTAGCGATCGAGTTCTTCGACCACGCTATGCAGTTTTCCGATTGCCTGTTGTTGGGTGTCATCGAGTTCCATGAGTGGATCGTTCTCACCTCGTAGCACCCATCGAAATTCCTCCGGGCTGAAAGTCGTTATCCAATTCCATGCGCAGACACACCGTTGTCTCAGTCGTTCAATCTGTCCGGCCGATACGTCGGGGAGGCTTGCGATCACTGTTTCGGCATCTCCACTGTGTATCTGTAGGAGGTTGCATAGGTGTCTGAACGGTATCTGGTATGATGGTTCACTTGGGATCTCTTTCACTTGCGAGAGTTCGTATATTCGCTTCTCTTTCGCTTTACGTTTCTCATTGGCTTCCTGGAGGCCGAAGTAGATGCGTTCACAGGTGTCGTAGTCTTCGTAGATTTTCAATACATCGAGATCGAAGGAGATGGCGAATTCGGTATTCGGTCTCGTTCCCACGAAGAGGTATCGGGTGACTTCCGGTGTGTAGACTTCCAAGACGTCTGGGAGGCTCACGACTTCTCCGGACGATGAGGAGATCTTTCCTCCGCGACCTTTTATGCTGATAAAGTCGTACTGAAACGATACGGGTGGGGTTCCGCCAAAGACTTCCACCACGTGTTTCGAGGTGTCGAAGGAGCCTCCTTCACTGTGATGATCCTTTCCCGCAGGTTCGAAGTCGACCTGTTCATATGCCCACCGCATGGGCCAGTCTATGCGCCACGGGAGTTTTGCGGCGCTGGTGGTTCTCAGGTCGATGGTCTCTTCCTCTCCGGTTTCATCGTCTCGGTAGGTCACGCCCCATTCGCCGTCCCATCCAAGGATGGTGGTGGTGTCTTTTCCAGTAAAATTGCTGAACACGCTGATGGGGTACCAGTCGTCGGGGAGTGGTGTGGTTCGGTACCGGTCGAGGATCTCTTTGATTTCGTTCCGTTTTTCCAGGGCTGCTCGGAGGCCTTCTGCATAGAGGGAGCTGCGGTATCGCTGTGCTTGGTAGAGGTATTCGGGTTCTATTCCTACGATTGGGAGAAGGTTTTCAACGGCTTTTTCATTGGCTTCCGCGTAGTTTTCATGTGTTCCGGTTGTGTCTGGAACAAGTGTGATGGGTTTTCGCAGGTATGTTTTCAGGCGTTCCGGGTCGGGCATGTTCTTGGGAACTTTTCTGAAGACGTCGTAATCGTCCCATGAGTAGATGAAGCGGACGTTGTGTCCTTTGTCTCTTAGCGCACGAACGATGAGTTCCACTGAGATGATCTCTCGGAAGTTGCCAATGTGAACTGTTCCTGAGGGTGTTATGCCTGAGGCACAGGTGTAGTGGTCTTTCGGACCTTTTTCTCGAACTATTTTGTCGGCGTATATATCCGCCCAGTGTAGTGATATGGGTTGTTTGCTCATAGGCGGGATTATAGGGAATCTACGTAGTGGTGACAAGACTGGAGCTCGTTTTTTTCCGAATGTGGCAACAACTCCTTCCTCTTTTGCCGTTCCATGCATATAATCTGGTTATGAAGATGGTTAGCTATACGCTGCTAGTGCTCTGCATGCTGATGGTTCTGCTCTTTCCAGTTGCTGCAGAAGATGGTAACGGTAAGCACACGGATTGGGAACAGGGCATCGCCTCCTGGTATGACAGCGATCCTGAAGGACCACTTACTGCCAACGGGGAACGGTTCGATCCTGAAGCATTCACCGCAGCACATAGATCACTTACGTTCGGGACGATCGTCCGTGTTCACGACTTGGCCAATGAAATGACCGTGGATGTGCGAATAAACGATCGAGGACCGTATGTAGATGGAAGAATCATTGATCTCACTCCTGCCGCTGCACGGGCTATCGATATGTATGAACGGGGTATTTCACCGGTAGTGCTGGAGATAATCTATTCACCAAGGGTCCCGGAGTCTCGGTACAATCGTCCTGGTGATACAGGTTGGTACAAGCTGCAGATAGGGTCATTCTCTCATACCAGAAATGTATATGAACTCTATATGAGGCTCCATGATCTGGGGTTCAAGCCCTCGGTCGAGGTTGTGCAAGAGCAGTTGCTTCGCTTGAGTATTCGTTGGATTCCCGAACGTCTAAAAGAGGAGAGTATCATGATCCTTGATAGCCTCGGTTTCCAGGATGTTCTCGTACGGGGAGATGAGTTACCTTTCTAAAACTCCAGGCTTGTCATCACTAGGAATGTTGACAGTCATAACGATTCTCCGTATTATCACCAAAGTCGGGCCTATAGCTCAGTTGGTTAGAGCATCGGACTCATAATCCGTGGGTCGAAGGTTCAAGTCCTTCTGGGCCCAAATTGAAACTCCTTGCATTGCAGGGAGTTTTGTTGTCTTCTGAGATCTGCATGAAATGACTGAAGATCGATAAGCAGATATTTCTTGACACACTTCTCCAAGACCATGCTATACAAAGATATGGCCAAAGCTCAACGAACCATGAGAGAATCAATAGCGACCTATATCCTGAAACAGGTCATCTATATCTTTCTCGTTGCGTGCACCCTTTTTCTCATTGGAGGAACCTCCGCGTGGCCGGAAGCATGGGTGTACCTCGGAATGATGGCCCTAATCACCATTGCCAATTCGCTGGCGACCGAGCCATCACTGCTTGCTGAACGCTCCCGATTGCAGGAAGGCACGAAACGTTGGGATATACTCCTCTCAAGCTTCACCGCACTGTGGGGTCCGCTCATCGTACTGGTGATCGCAAGCTTGGACAAACGTCTCGGTTGGTCAGCACCCCTCCCAACCTGGGTAACCGTGAGCGCACTCGTCCTGCTTCTTATAGGAGCGGGCCTCGGAACCTGGGCAATGCACACCAACCGTTTCTTCTCCGCCACCGTACGCATTCAACACGACAGGAACCAACAGGTGATAGACAGCGGCCCCTACCGGTTCGTGAGACATCCCGGCTACATTGGGGGAATCATCGGCCACCTCGCCGTTCCCTGTCTTCTGGGATCGATAGTCGGATTGCTCGCAAGCATCCTTGTAGTGGCCGGCATCATCTTTCGTACCGCACTCGAAGATCGTTTGCTGCACAGCGAGCTTTCCGGGTACGAAAGCTATGCGCAGCGTGTTCGTTACAGACTGCTCCCTCCAATCTGGTGACGATATCAGCTCACCACTCTCGGTGCACTAGCAAGAACAGGGAATTTCCCTCTCCAAATCGAATCCAAGAGAGAATCCTACCATACGTGTTATTATTTATGTAGTTTTCTAGAATATTAGACTTTAGATTGAACCGACGCGCAACTTCATTCTCGTCTTTCTGATTCATATACCTAAAAACCCTACTGACATCTCCTATTGTAAGGAGATTGATTTTACCCATATTGGGATTTCTCCAGTCGCATCACTGAGATCCCTCGGCGGAGCTAAATAACTGAAAAGCAACCTCGACTTCCTCATTCAGATTTGATCTTTCAATCAGTATTACCTGCATACGGACAACCTGTCACGCTTTCATCTCTACCAGCACCAAAGATGAGTCTATCTCAGAATGTCCAGGAAATGCCGATTGTCGGTCCCGAGAGGAGGTGTAGCATCCACACAAGACCAGCGATGGGAGTTAAATCATCCTCAGGATCCGTCTCGTAATCATGGAACATACGCAACGGCACAAGAAGATCCATGCTCAGCTCCATACTCTTTTTTGGGAACTTCCATGCGTACTGGAGCGCAGGGCCCACTGTCACGGAGTAGTGATCATACTCCCGGTCCATATAACACAGTGCTCCCACCCCTCCGTAGATTGCATGGTTCTTCCAAGGTGTGAACTTAGCAGTGAGTACCGCTTTGTGTACTATGGTGATGCTCTCTAGGTCCAGGAACACTCCTTGGGTCAGCACACTGTCCAGATACGAGAGAAGAAAGAAATGAGTACCGATCTCGGCACGGATCTCTCTGTACTCATATCCCGCATTGAGCCCCAATGAGAGCATCGGGGTGATCTCTGTTCCCACAGAGATCGCTGCCGAAAGGAGTTGAGAACTCATCAAAAATATGATCACAAGTGCGTATACGAGCTTTCTGCATCTTCTGAGAGAACAAATCATTATCGAACTCCCGTTCCTCACATGCCACGAATAACCACATTCTGACATACAGAGCCGGTGCGTGCAAGATATTCCGGGATAGGACTTGTTTCGCAAATAACCTGCAATAGAGTAGTGAATCGCTCACTATCAGGACCTTCAGCATACCGGTACAGCTTTCTTGAACGACAACTTTTACGAGGGCATCCCTTTCCGCTTACCATTATTTTTATTATCTATGAGAAACATGGTCTTTTATCTTCCTTCAATTTCCCTGTCTTAATCCATCAAGATACATTTTGAAAAGGTTGTTTATACAGAAGCTGGCACGATAGTGAAAGACTGCCAAGATGCTATTCTGTATAAAAATAATGGATTGTGATCTATTTTTATTGAGGTGAGATGTATATGCAAATTTCTGACAAACATGTGGTAAGTATGAACTACACACTGAAAGATGACCAAGGGACTGTACTCGATACTTCGGAGAACAGAGACCCTCTTCAGTTCATTGTCGGTGCAGGAATGATTATTCCAGGGCTCGAAAAAGAGTTGCATGGGAAAGAGAAGGGAGAGAAGGTATCTGTGACAGTACAACCCAAGGAAGCCTACGGCGAGTATGATGCCACCCAGATGGTCACCGTCTCCAAGAGCCAGTTCCAGGAAGGAACTGAAATCAAAATGGGAATGCAGGTCCAAGCACAAAGCCCAGACGGCGGAGTCCATATTTTGACAGTTAAAGAAGTCAAGGATGACGAAGTTACTCTGGATGCAAACCATCCGCTAGCTGGCCAGACCCTTCATTTCGATGTCCAGATCGACGACGTTCGAGAAGCAACCGACGAAGAGTTGGAGCACGGTCACATTCACTAATGGCATATCAACTGGCTTTTCCGTCTCATGATGGAAAAGCCACGTGCACGAGACCGTCGGAAACAAGGGAAACTCTCTGTCTGACGGTCTTGAATCGGTCTAACTCACTGGAGTAGACGTTCTTGCTGCTACCGTGTCGTAGTATGCAAGACTAGGCATGATCTAGACATCATCTTCCCAGATAGCCACCATCGACGGGCAGCATGACTCCGCAGACAAAATCCGACGCATCACTTGCAAGAAAGACTGCAGCTCCTGCCATATCCTCTGGTCTACCCCAACGACGCGCTGGAATCCTCTGGGTTATCTGGGTAACTCGATCTGCATCCTCGACTATGCCAGAATTTATTGGCGTGTCCATATACCCCGGAGCTATACAGTTTACGTTCACACCAAGAGCGGAGAGTTCATTCGACATGGTCTTTGTCAGTTGTACAATACCGCCCTTCGCTGCGCAGTAGGCTACCGTGTTCACGCCAGCTGAAACCGAGTTCACCGAAGCAATATTGATGATCTTACCTTTCCCTGCCTCCACCATGATACGTGCTGCCCATTGTGCAAGGTCGAACACTGCCGTCAGGTTCATCTCAAGCACAGCATCCCAATCCTGCATGGGAAACTCAAGTACTGAGTGTCGCCGCTGTATCCCTGCATTGTTCACCAAGACATCGATCTTGCCTCCGAGCATCTGCTCAATCGTCTGCTTCAGCTGGTCTCGTTCGCTTCGATCAAGGAGGTCTCCACACAGACTATCGACATGAAGCCCTTCACTCAGGAGCTCGGTTGCTCGCTCTTTGACCAGAGGATTCACATCGACCATAAGTACTGCAGCTCCTGCTTCAGCGAGTCCCTTGGCCATCCCCAATCCGAGTCCCTGACAAGCTCCGGTCACCACAGCTTGTCTCCCGGTCAGATCGAATGGATTCCTTTTCATAGCGACACCCCTTTGAAATCGAATGAGAGAAGCGGATTCCAGCCATCATTGATGAACTGATCTATGGTGCGATTACAGCTTCCATAGGTAATAAACTCTTCTTCGACCATCCCACCCACCTCGTATGCTCTCTGAAACTCTCGGAGCGTCAATAGTCGTTCGATCACATCCTCTGATACAGGCTCATCAATCTGTGCTTTGAATGGCTCTTTTACAGCAATGAGTTCCTTTTGAATCTTGGGTGCAATGGACATGATCATGGAGGCTCCAGAGAGTGCTTGGATATGGTATGCTCCCCTGCTCCCTGCAGGCATGAGCTTTGTGTCGTATCCACGTTCTGTAAAGAGCTTGTATGCGCGTTTCATGCAGGCTGTACCAGCCTGGCGGATATCGGTTTCGGTGACGACCGATTCCTGATCCTGTGCCACATCTCTGAGATAGTCATCCAGTCGTCCTACCATGAGTACAGCAATAGAGAGCGCTTTGGGAATTCCGGCCTTTCGAGCACGATCCTTTCCCCGTTCTGCCGCTTCTGCCACGGCAAGGACTTGTGGTACGGTAAAACTCACTGTAGCAGCAACAGGGATCCCGAGAGCGACACACTCCTCGTAGACCCGAATTCCAGCTTTCGTTGCAGGAAGTTTGATCACGATATTCGGAGACCATGAAGCGTAGATCTTCGCCTGTTCAAGCATGTAGACGTAGTCTCCACACTTGTTTGGGTTCGTCTGGGCACAGACATACCCCTCTTTGGCGAAGACTTCGGCGAAATAGCCAGTCACTGCTCGCATGAGATCGAGGACTTTCTCATCTCCCTCACATTGAGCAGGGTCCAATAGAACTCGACTTGCCCAGAGTGCGGAATCGGAGTGAAGTGCATTGTTGATAAGAAAAGGGTTTGTGGTCATGCCAACGGCTCCCCACGCACGAGCCTGCTGTTGTTCGGCGATATCCGCTGAATCATGCCACCATGTCGTCTCGGTTTCCTGAGCCAACCACTGAAGATAGTTCATAGCGTCCTCATTACAAACTTCTGAGCCAATATAGTACTACCCGTATTGGCTCACATAGGTTTCATTCGTATTCTTCGGAAAATGAGAACTGGTCACAATGACGTTCAAACTCTCCTATACTGCTTTATTTACGTACCTCGATCTTTGCGAGCTTTTCGTACCACTGAATCAGGCCACCATGATCATCGGACCCATTTCCATCGGAGGAGAGACTTCTCATCATCTCAATGCCGGACTGGGAAATCGGTGTCGGTGTATCCACACTCTGTGCGGTATCCAGCGCATTCTGCAGGTCCTTGATGTGCAGGTCGATTCGGAAGCCAGGTTTAAAGTTCCCTGCTAGTGCCAAGGGCGCCTTCGCATCGAGCACCGTGCTCCCTGCCAGTCCTCCTCGTACCGCCTTGAACACCTTCTCCGGATCAACATCGGCCTTCGTGGCAAGCACAAGCGCTTCTGCCATTCCCGCTATGTTCGAGGCAACCA
>Ga0334900_1002587_pt1 | contig 15697 bp, 25 predicted proteins | sample GraSluR3_MG_2_FD_207231 | JGI IMG/M metagenome (GOLD analysis project Ga0334900, IMG submission 207231) | Sludge microbial communities from methane-producing bioreactor in Wageningen University, Netherlands - Granular Sludge_31_08-R3 | ecosystem: Engineered > Bioreactor > Anaerobic >...
CTCCTGACGAATTAGTACCCATCACATCTACCATGAAAGTCCACCAAAGGCCCTTCATGGTATTTAAAGAACCTCTCCACGTATTTTTATAAGATTCCATCGCGCCAGCAAAATTCTTTTCAAGAACCTCGACGATCCCTTGCCGGATTTTATCTATGTCCTTCTCTACTTCGATCCGCACCTGACCACTTCTAATGATAGCTGTTTTGCCAGTACGGTCAAGCTGAACTCCGATTTGTCGAAGCATTTTATTATTCGTAGAAACAAGTGCATTCGCCACATATTCCACTGGTTTTTGCATGACCACAGCTGCATCAGCCACAGCAGCAACAGCAGCACGTGTATTCGCAACGCCTGCGGTTTTTAGACGGACGAACGATTTGATGGCATCATCCGTATCAATAGGATTGATGGCCGCCCATTTGAAAAGGTCTTGGAATACGGCTTCCGTTTTTTGTGCGTCCTTGATAACAGCGTTCAAGGATACTTTGTAATTTTCCACGGATACAGCAGCATTCAAAAACCCTTTAGCAAGCCTACTCACACCTACATACGCAAACACAGTCACCATCGTCCTACGGACAGACGCCATCAACGTATTCGTTCTATTCGCAAATGTGGCTACCTGCTTTTCCGCAGTCAACAGTGGTTTTGAATTAACACCAAGTGTAGTAACAAGCGTACCAAGTGCGAACGAACCCACCATCTATTTTCTTCGCCTCCTTCCTTCAGGATGTTTGGCATTCTGTGTTTTCGCAATAGCTAATAGGATTTGTTTCATTTCATCTACAGATTGCGTAGGGTACTCCTTCTTCATTTCATCAGGAAACACACCCCATTTTGGAATAAAATCTGCTGGAGTCAATGTAGTCTGATTAGAACCTTTTTTACTGAATATCGCCGCGATATTGTTTGTGATAACCGCACAAACCATGCCGAACATATATTCCATTCGTTCTTCTAATCTTCCTACAGGCTCTAAGGAATCGAATGCCTCCCATTCTTGAAGTTCCTCAAGTGAAAGACATTCCAGCAAATCGTTAGGGTGTGTGTATCCTAACTCTCGGCACAACCTGAAGAGGAACCTTCGGGTAGGCCGTGCTCGAAGTTTTTTACTGCTTCCTCTTTCGCATTCACAGAAATGCCATTCAGTTCCCCTGCTTTAAGAGAAATCGCATCTATCATTTCCGCAGGTTTATTCTCCGCGAGCATATCCGCATCCTTTAGAGAAAGAAGCAAGTTGCCTTCTGCATCACAAATAGAAAGAGCTGCTACTTTCGCATTGAAACCGGTGAGGTCTTGCTCGAACTGTACTTGTCCATTTTTATCTACACTTTTCCGAAGAACTGAGTTTTCTAGCTGATCCTTCATCTTAGCGGACATTTGCCGAACAAACACAAAATCTCCATTAGGAAAATCTACTCGTTCCACTCTAAACTGCGCTTTTTTAAGAAGTTCTTCCCTGTTCAAAAATGCCATGATTAGGCTCCTCTCTTAATTACATTCCACTACTGCCCTTGTATACATCAACAGGGCCACTGATCTGAATTGTCACGTCTACTGTAACCTTATCATCTGTAGGGATGGTCAACGGAATTTCCGTAACAAGCCCATCAAACTCAATCACAGTTTCTTCCGTATCCGGGAGCAATATCTGATAAGCCCTCGCATCATTGTCCTCAAAATCTTCCTTGAGCAACAAATACGTATCCTGTGTAAAATTCATCGAAAGCGTCATGGTACCCGCATTTCTAAAACCTGCGATGAATGTTCTGTACCCACCTTCCGTATCAAACGTGGTGGTATCAATCGTATCTCGGGACATACCTGGTCCCGTAACACTACCGATCTCCGCAAGTTTTTTCCATCCTCCCGATGAACCCGATGTAGAGTCCCACCGATTAAAGATTGTACCTACACCTGCGATTGCCATATTAAGCACTCCTCCTTTGCATTTCAAAACTAGCAATTAACCGCACTCTTGCATTTTCATCCCAATCAAGCAACATAGGCGCTCTTGAACACCGTATCACGCTGTACAACGTGCCATTCCACGTTTCCTGCGTAACACCATGTAACCGTCGTACAATCTGTTCGAGAAGATTCCAACCAGCTACATAGGACCTGGAACGTACTCTCACTTGTACCGCAGGTCGTTCGTATACTTCATTCTTATCGAAAGTAAGTTCGGGAGCCCACCCAACCACATCGAAAATCGTAACTGTTTCGTCTGGTTGGGCAGGCTCTCGTCCTATAAATAGATTCGTACCAAAAACTAATCCGAACTCATTGACTGGATCTGCTCCACTGGAAGAATCCGAAGGTTCCACATACGTCAGAATGTCTTTTACATCAATAGAAGGAGCATTCATCGTATTTTCGCCTCCGATTGTATCACCATCAGTACCCGTCTGGTACTATTTTTTATTCCTGCTTCAAAAAACTTAGCACCAGAACCCGGTTTTGTAAAATGTGCGCCTACGTTTTCATGTACCCACTGAGAATAATACGCTGAAAATCCTAATGCTACCGCCGGTTCTTTGCCTTTAATCATAGAAACTGCTTCTGCTATTGCCTTTGAATGGTCCGTATTCAGCCTTCCTACATCTCGATCATTATACGGACCTGGCACAAAATTGAGATTACGCCCAGCACGGATCCCTCCATTGTTTGTAACGATGAACCAACTATGACGCATATTTCCTGTATCTACTGGAATAGTGGGTGGCGTAGAATCCATTGTTGCTTTGATAATCGCCGCGCCACGTATCAATCCAAGTAGTGTTCGTCCCTGAATTTTCATTATCTGTGCATTCAAGTTATGTACTACCGCGGGTAATCCTTGCCACGCAACATACGCCATTACAGATACACCTTCTTTACGAATTCCGTAGATGATTTAAACAAAGGAATCCGTTCAAACGTCTTTATCTCCCGTGCACCTGGAATAGAAAGTGGATCGGTTTTTTGCGCCGTAGTCAATGAATCAAGCGCACCTAGCCACAACACTCCTTGAAGCTCCACATCATCATACAACAGGATTTCCGCATAAGAAATAAATTCATTACTTGTCGGTACGTATGCGCTTTGCCATTTGATTACTTGCACTTTATCCGTCCAACGGCATTTTATTTCTGCGGGAGTGCTGTATGTCATTCCGCCAAATCCATCAGGCTTTGGAGCACCCCAATAGACGGCAGACTGAACACACACTTTTTTTATGAACTTGATAAGCCCGCTAGCCATCAATCAAAATTCTTAATGGCAATCATGGTGACAGTCTTGCCACCGAGAGCTGCCATCCTTCCTGATGGATCTAACGACAGCACCATCTGGCCGTATGGTGTGGATGTTAGATTCTGTCCGTACTTACCTGTATAGTAAATTTCCGCTCCACCTGCTCCTTCTCTAGTTGCCATTCTCTCAACTGTAGAGGAAATCATATGAGCAGTCAACCATTTTTCTACTTCGGTAAGCAACGGCTCCGTCAAGTAATCCGTAAGCACTGCATTTACCAGATTATTCGCACTGGTGATAAATGCAGTAAGAACAGGATCTGTCAGTTCAGAATCAGGAAGGATCAATTTTACTTCCGCTGGAGTTACTCTAGCCATCAGCACTCCTCCTTCCGTTCATTCTTCCATAGCTTTGGGTCTAGATAATCTGCTACAGAAGATTTCCATTCAAGCCCTACCCATTCAATAACTTCATACAACTGTTGGTAATCGTTGCGAATGAATCTTTCTGGCCAGACTACTTTGCAATTAACTCCCGCAGTCAACATCCCTACAAAGGCTTCCTCATATTTTCGCACCCAATACACCCACGCATCTGATTCCGTATCCGCCCCTATTTCAGCACGATACGTAGGATTCTTAAATGCCTTCATATACGAGGTCTGCAAACATGACGAAACTATATCTCCTGTTCGTCTACGTACTAGGACCCATTTGGCGTTAGGATAGGCGTAGGACCACACTTTCCACATAAGAGCCGCTATGTTACTCTTATATAGCCATTTGCCTCCCATATAGCCATCCTTATGCAAGGCGTCAGAAATCATAGCGTCCCAATCAATCGGAATCATCATATAGTCAGGATTCGCTAAAGGCCATTGTCCTGATGGATCTACTCGTAAAACTTGAAGAAACGGTTTTACAACATCCTCGTAAATAATTCGATTCTCTCCCATGCCTCTTGTTTCATGTTTCGTAGGTTGAGGAGCTGTTCCTACAAACGCACCACACAACGCAAGCATCCCCGAAACAATACTTGTTCCGCTTCTTGGGCAACCTGTTACGATAATAGGGGATTCCACATAATGTTTCATTTTCCCCACCAACAAGGTTTTATCCATTCTGCATTAATTTCATGCGGACGCGGTTTACCATGCGCACTTACAATACGAGCATTTTTAGGCAATCTGTTCTGATTAGGGCGCACGTCCCACTTATAAGAAACTAACTGCCCAGGTATTTCTTCTTGCCAATACAACAGATGCTTCCAAAGGAGTTTGTAAATCTCCCGTTCATTTCCTTGATACTTTTCAGCATACTTGGAGATGTTCTTATAATTCTCCCATAACTGGTACGTTTCACCTGCTTCAAATCCTAGCAAGTCTCCTGCTGTAACCCTTCTTCGGTCAGGTTCCATCCGTGTAGTGAAAGCCCCATCGTATTCTGCAAAATTAGTAAGGTCTCCTACGATGATAGTATCCAGATCAAACGTAAGCACCCTTCCCTCTAATCCTGCATCTGGGCTATGCACATACAACTTAGGATTGCACCCTGTCCAAGAAACTGGTTGAAACTTACGGATATCAACATTAGGATCCAGCCCATCTTCAATATCATTGGAAAACAAGATGAACTTGTAATCCTTGTTCAAATTTCGACGGACGCCATTATACAGATTGTTGACATAAATCTTTGCCAAATCCACATCGTCCCATCCTGGGTACCGACTACTCGTACCTTTCCAGTAAAAACAGACGATATTCAATGGCTTTTGAATCTTAGGCGGAGTCAATACTGCTGTATAATTGCGCCAAGAGTCAAGTACATCCCGTTCTTCCAGTACCCATCCTTCAAACGCTTTGGATAATGTTTCACGCCACCACGGAGCATCTTTAACGATCAGATGGGCATTTCGACCATCAGGTAGAATATCTCCCGACGGCCTCATACAGATATTCAGATAGACGCCTTTTTTAGCATATCCTTTAATCTCTTCCAGCACGGCTGACAGATATTCAGGTTCAATGTGTTCAAGAACATCTGTGGAAACAACCATATCATACTGCTCTTCCGGCTTAACGGACCGATGCGGTATAGCTGGATCGTATGCACCATACTTTGCTCTCTGGGCAAGATATGGGTAATCATTACGTAAACAACGAATCAAAGATTCTTTCCCACATCCGTAATCCAGAAAAGACATAGTATGGAACTGATGCAAAACAAGCCCAATATCCTTAGCAAACCGATTAGCTGAATTACCGTACCCTCTCCGCTGGTTGTGTACCTCAGAATTAAGGCGAATATATTCCTCTGATATTGTCTTCATAGAAAATTCACCTCAACTCCGTAATAGTCTGCGGCACGTTGGAGCACCGATCCTTCGTTCAACCAATCATGGTCTGTTTCGCTTCTGGCAAGTGTCTTTCCTTGTTCTTTGAGGTACTGTTGCAACTCAGGAGGATGATATGCTCCTTTCAGCATTCCACCCCTTGCAACATCATCAAACCCAACTAAATAAACTGTAGTGGGTTTTAGGATCGCCATAGACGCAATCGCGGCAGCAGTACCTCTAGAGAATTTCTTATTCTCGCCAATCCAATCCCATACGGTTCTTCGTAACCACCGTATCGGACGACCCGCAACACCTGGAGCATCGACTGTGTCATCATTCATCGCCGTAGAAGGACGTGCACCCGACGCAACATACGCCCACCAACAAAGAGAAGGTCGTCGGTTAATCACCTTTGTATAATAATCAGACCCACCAGTAGCATATACACCGATCGTATATTTACTACCATAGTCCTCTTCATCCTGCCAATCACATTCAATCATGCGAATGACCGTATCACAAAGGTTAATGAAACTGCCTAGTTTCCTTCCGCGAGTGCTAGGACCATGTCCTATAACCGCGATATTGTTTTTATGGAGAACCATTCAATATCGCCTCCACTGTCATTTTAGGAAAATCGTCTATTGCGCTTTCAGGTGAGGCATTTAGTATTTCGATGCCCATCCGTTTAGCATCCGCGGCGATAATTGGAAATCCCCTAAGGTGTCGAGGAAACACGGATCGTTTTGCTGGATTCATTTGATACTCTTTATGCCAATGACTATTTCCATTAGGATCTAACTGCATATCAAATCCTAACAGAACAATCTTTTTAGCACCTAGATGAGAAGCTAGGCTGATTGCTGCCGCTCCGCTATTTGCATTCCAGCACACAGTGTACGGAACTTCGCTAATACCATGTGATTTTTTAGGATCCTGCGCTAGGTACTTAATACGTTCCCCATTATCTGCATGGTACGTATTTTTACAGAACATCGGTGCGCAAGATACCCTTACACCAGTAAATTGGGCTAATTCTTTTCTATGGTCCCGAAACCAACCATCGTCTCCGAAGAAACAAAAATCAACCCAATTTCCTAGCTGGAATGCCATGTTTACTCCGATGATATGCTTAGAATGAATGCTTTCCATATACGGAGAATATGCAGAAAGCGGCAATCTTTTCGCTCTAACCGCTTCAATTACATTCTCTGGAATATGAAATTGTTGTGTGATAGAAGGACCTCCTCCTATTATCCAACATTCACCTTTATCCCATATCCTCGGAGTATTCCACGCCCGCATTGTATCAGGTAGAGAGTGCTAACAACAGTTTTTCGGCGTCCTCTTTACCGAGCGGAACATCATTGATACACTTACCATCAGGATCAACTACATCAAACATACCGTCTTCACGTTCACCAATAGCAAACTTAGAAGGAGCGGTAATCACTCGTTCCACAGCATTCTCGTCACCTTCAAGCAATTCAAACAGGTCACGAAATGCAGGCGGAATTTCACGAGGATACGCCTTGAATACTTCATTCGGCTTTACTTTCTTACCATTACTAAGCCTGAATGTAGCACCTTCCTTTTTCCTCCATGTACACATTCCCGGAGGGGTAACAACAATCTGAGGAGTAATCACCTCTTTACTGCCTTACTTTCAACCATTTTTACATGCCTCCTTTATATAGGCGTGATTAGCCCGATATTAACCTTTAGGGTGCAGGAGCGAGATGAACGATGCCGCTCTTCTGGTTGTAGTCAGAACGAACCTGAGGAACCTGGATCGTCATAACTTTGTACTTATTGATGAAGCGTCCCTCAGTCTGCCATTCCACGTTCTGAATAGCCATGCCCTTCACAAGACGGACCACATCAGGAGTCATCTGCACAAGGAGCACGTTGTTGGCAGCAAGCACATCAATAACCTTGATTCCTTTGATACCTTCGATCTTCATGATCCTCTCCCGAATCGTAGTGCCAGGAGTAGTCTTATCATAATCCGAGTCAAGGACTGTTTCGTATGCAGTCGGAATGTAGAGCATCCAGGGACCATAGTGGTAAGCATCAATGCTTGCCTGCTTCATAGCAAGAACATCCTGAATGATCTTTGCACCTGTAATGACAGGATCACCAGAAGAGGTAGACGTATTATCATCCCAATTCACCGTGAGAGTAACAGGATTACGATGAGGATGATTGACAAGAGAATAGATTGTTCCACCACCGAACGAATAGGTTTCACCGGTGAACATCATTTTCTCTATCTTCTCCATAACCTTACGAGCGGCAACTTCCGCCTGGGTAGTATCGAGCGCGTTACCAAGGCTACGAGAAGCGGCAAGAACACGAGCATTGATCTCGTAGTCCACATGAATGATAGGAATGGGCAGGTACTTTGCGCCGAAATTCACGCGGTCTCCCTTGCTCCTAGTAACTCCATCCATCGTAAGTTCTGCCTCGAAAGCATCAGATACATCATGGTACTCAAGAACGGTGGTTCCCATAGCATTGTTGAGGTTGTAAACAAGTCCGTTTGCTTCAAGGTCAGCAATACCGCCAAGACGATACCGAGAAACATTGAGAACAGCCTCATCCAGATACTGCCACTCTTCTCTGCGAAGAGTTGCGCCAGAATTCACGCGGATAGACTGATAACTCTTAGGATCCTTGGGGTCAGCACCGTGTTTGCAGACGGTGATGTAGGATGCTCCATCCCTTCCAATATACGGACGAAGCATAGCAGGGTCAAGCCGGCCATTCACCTGAATGTTCTGGGCAACTTCTCCCTGAGCCGCTCCGTTAGCAAGAAAATCCATATAGACATTGGGTTCCATATTCAGCACTCCTCCTTATGTTTGTGATTACGCAATCCTGACGAGCAGGCGCTTGTGATAGCCAAGAGGGCCAGAAACTTCAGTTCCGCTAGAACCAGACAGGTCAAGTGCTTCGGCGGCATATCCAACAATCTGCTCAGGATAGACAGTCCAAGGCGCGGCGCTAGAACCAGTATCGGTAACATGCTTCTTCAGCCTGCCATGACCATCGCTGGTAAGAGGATCCCCAATAGCAACATTCTCTCCGTCAGCGAGAATAGCATTGACTATATCTCCGCGATAGGGAATCCAGCACTGGACAGGGTCATTCGCCGCATACGCATCATCAATCCCTTTGCCCTGAAGTTCGTCCTCAAGTGCGAAAATAGGAAATACGTCCTTATCCGCCTGATCATGCGCTTTAACCTTGCCTGTGCTCTCAATAATGAGAAGCATACCCGGAGTGATTGCCGCACTGGCAACTTTCTCCTCAATAACATCCGAATACTTCTTAACTTTGATGGTATTGTACGCCATATTCTTTTACCCTCCTTTTGATTAGGCTTTCAGCCCGATAGGAAGCAGAACTTCCTCAGTTTCCGTATTCGTATTGACGGATTTGGCTCCGGCAAGCGAATAATCCCTAGGCGCAGGAATCAGCTTAGAAATCTTGTTCAGTTCATCCATAGATTTTTTCTGAAGCTCTTCTTCCGAAAATACATTGAACGCCTTGATCTTGTCAATGACTGCCTGACGCTGTTCCCTGTGCAGTTTCAGTCCCGATTCCATCTGATCACGCATTTCTTCCGGCATCAGCTGGATATACTGTTCAGGAGTCTTAAACTGTTCAGCCAGTGCCTGAATGACTGTGGGAATATCCACTTTCGCCTCATTCGCCTGCGGAGTTTCCACTTTCTTAGTGCAAGCAGTAACCAGCTTATCAAGGCGCTCGGCATCGAGTCCCGTAAGCCACTCCTGGTCAGCTTCGGAAAACACTCCGCTCTGGACCAGAATATCCATTTTTGCTTTGTCCACTTTCACATCATCCTTTCTTCGGTACTTGGAATTAGTTTTAACCTCATCATACACAATTTTGCGCATCACTTCCGTAGTTGTGTCACCAAAAACAACTTTGCCATCTTCATTGACAGAATACGGACGTTTGTAATACTTTACGGATGTGATATAGGTTTCTGGGTTGATACGAGAATTGATCTCATATACGAAAAAATCCTCGTACACTTCCGACAGATAATGCAGTTTTAGATCCGTATCGTATCCATTGAGCATATCCTGTATCTGCGACATGATGGAACGGAAACCTTCGTTGTTCTGATACGATAGAACACCATATCCTTTACACACAAGATCCTTTATCGTTGCAGGAATATCCACCGACTCTCCTCCTTTCTTCATAGAATTGGCTCTGATACCTGCTCCATCGGACCAAGAGCACGCACCCCTACCTCCAGGAAGAAGAGCAAGATGATCTGGACGATGATTAGTAGCGATGGCAACATAATGCTCTCCATTCCAATCGCCTTCTTGCGGAACATCGTCAGAAAACACGCCGATACTCACCTCTAACGGTCGTTTATTCTGGAGATACGAGTATGCTTCAGGGCTGATAGCGGTAATACGTTCAATATCAATCCAGCACTCCGCTTTCAGCTTGTTCCCATCGACAAACGTGTTAAACACCTGTCCCACAGTCTGCCGTTCAAGAACTTCAGGACTATTGGCAGAAATATACTGCCCGTCTTGCTCAGGATGCTGAATAGAAACAGGTATCCCATTCCAAGAAGCAGGATACTTGCCTAATTCTTCTATTGAATGGAATAAAGGGCCAGCACTGCCACAATGCACACCTTCTACCATCATCACAACTGGAACAATCAAATGCTTTCTTCCCATGTACGTTTCCATACGAGGTTCATAATTATTTGCCTGCACCTGATACATACTGATTACTGCGGTTGTCATTGTTTAATCACCACCTCCTTTGCAATCTATATTATCAGGAGAATGAAGAATAGCTGGAGCAGGAGGGGCAGACTAGGGCAAATAAACCTGCCCATTATAAGTAAGTGTAGTTATTTCCCTAGTCTGCCCTAATAGCCTGCTCACTTTTCTAGTTCTTCATCCTCTCGAGGTGTTCCTTTTCGCGGAGGGCGTTCTCTCCGTGTTGGTGTATTTTCATTCGCAAGTTCCTTTAATTCAGGCGTCAATATCCTTTCACTTGTTTGCTGGAGCTTTTTGATATACTCCACTTCCTCATCTTCCAAACCAAGGAAGAATGTAAGGAACGCTTCAAACGGGATAAACTGCTCTGCTTCAGGATTGTACGTGTAATGTTTCAAGGCAAGCGAACGTATCTGCCCAATGTCCGCTTGATCCTTGACCGACGGTGCATATAGATCCTGCCATTTTATTTTGTATGTTTCCTTTTCAGGCTTAGGAAGCACCCCAAACTCGATACAACGGTCAATGGTTGCTCGAATGATCTTTGGTTCTGCGTACTCTTCCCGTCGCATTTGAATAAGGTCGAGCCAGTTATCTTTGTCTTGCGTAGAAGCAAGATCACCTCGCTCACTTCCTGTAAGAATACGTTTGGGAATACCAGTTATGGCTGAAATCATCTGAATCTGGATATCTACGTGCATAGACGGGTCCACAACCTGCGGCTCAAGGCTATCAAGTGTAACACCTTCGAGCATAAGAATCCTTCGCAGATTGTTTTCAAACTCATCCAGCTGGCGTTTTAGTCCCTCTTCTGTATCCTTCGTAAGCATATATTCTGGATCGAGTTTACCTGCATATCCTGGTCTCGCACCTCTCCAGAACATTTCAGCAGATCCGCCTACCAACTTCTCAAGGTCTTTCAAACGATTGAACACGACTTCCAGAACAGGTGCCCCTTCATACTCTGATTCAAGTAGGTCGAAAGCTACATGAACTATTCTGGACCGATGGATACTGACAGTTCGGCTTTTCTTGGAAGACACTTCTCCAATATCTACTTCATAGATAAGGGGCATCCCATACTCGGGAGAACTTGTATCGTCTTCCCACTCTTTGATCTGAATGACATTCTGTCCGAATGGTTTTAAATACAACAGTTCGCGTCCTACTCCTGTGCGTACAGGCAGGACCAAATCCTCTGTGCTGTTCACATCATTGAAACCGAGAAAAAGAAGGGCATAATTGCCTAGGCACGCTAATTTGTCTACCCTAAGAAAATTCTGCTTTATGTGTAGCTTTCTATATAATGTAGACCAAGCTGTTTCGAGTTGCGTATCATCGTCCCTATGTGTTTCTACTAGCTTGAAATCTCCTCGCCATGTAGATTTTACAGGACGGTCGATAATGGCTTTAGCCATATCCTGACGAGTATAGGCAGCAAGGAGGTCGTTGTATCGAATTGTTTGTGGGTACCCTAAGGCTTTTGCAATATCGCGTTGTCCTTCATACTGCATCCCCATTCTCGCACCGACATTCATTCTTGTAGCGAGTTCAGCCATGGCTTTTATCCGCTGTACTTGCCCTACAAACTCGTTGGTACTAATGTTTTCTATCTCATTCACCTCCTTACCTTATTCTGAATGTATTATATACCCACAATTCAGTTTTGTCTACTATCCTGACAAATAAAATACAATTTCCTCGAAAAACAGTCGTTAATAAGTAAAAACGGTGTTGTATAATAGTGTATAGCACATTCTATCAAGTGAGGAGGATTTTATTGCCTTTTTATAATGAAAACAAGCATAATGGAAATAATTTTATGCAACGGATTCAATCTTTACGTTGGTACAGATGGGGATGCGATCCAGAACGAAAAATAGTATTACCAATTGAAACAGACAAAAAAATGAATAAGGAGGTATCGGCATGAGCTACATCATACGTCAATCGGCAAACCGCAACGACCTGCTGATCGAGAGGGAGCATCGAAAGGGCGGAACGGTGGTGGCCTTGATCTTCATGGCGGACGACATGCGTGACACGGCGGAGAGGGTTGTGAGGATGCTGGAAGAGCGGGAGGCAAGGTGCTTGTTCTCTACGGAGAGAAGTATATCGACAGGGAGGTGAAAGAATGAACATCGAGGTTTTAACAAGCCAGCTGATTACGGTCGAAAACTCCATCCATTGCAGCACGGAGTGTCCGTTTATGCGAATGATTCAGGACGAACATACGCTCGAATTCTGGAAGGTGTGCGTCTTGAAGAGCCCGATAATTCCGCTGGAACGCGTGGAGGAAAGGCTGTACGAACGCACGGATGCCTGCAAGGAAGCGGAAATCAACAAGAAAAAAATCGACGAGTATGACGGCGTCGCTGAGATGGCTTGGAATAACGGGGAGTGCTTCAAATGATCGACTGGACGGAATTGATTCAAACCATCGCATCCGCCGTCATAGCGTGCGTCTTTATATGGCGTTTTTATGGGAGGTGACGGAATGATTGACCTACCGAAAGGCCCCCTGCGCGACATTCTGCGTGCGTTCGGAGCCGACTCAATGATCCTAAACGAAGAAGTCGCTTTCTCGATATGGAGACTCCCGCGTAGCAAGGGCGGTAACAAGCGGTCGATGCGGGAAGGGCTAGAAAAGATACGGAAAATCAAACATTGCCGGAGGTGACGGAATGACGTTCGAGGAGCTGCAAGCCTTATTAGCGGAGTGGTACGAGGCCGGGCGCGCCGTCAATCTCGGGAGCATGGCGGGCGTGGATGATTTTATGGACGTGCAATTTCGCTTGCGCGAGTACGCCCGGACGCTGTACGAGTCGGGAAAAGCGGAGGTGACGGAATGAGACGAAAAATCGAAGCAATGCTCTGGAACGACCTGCACCCGAACGACCCGCCGAGACCGGGACTGATAATCCTTGATATGCCGTCGAAGGCTGGAGACGGGAAGCAATATATCTCGTGTGCCTGTGGCGGTGAAGATGCTGATAAGCTGGACGAGACGGCGAGGCGGATTATCGCTCTCTGGAATACTGCGGAGGAGAGAGGTTGGACAACAGAGGACATTGAGGTTGGCATTATCACGCCTGACGTTGAAACGCGAAGGATTGTCGGTAGGTTAAGCGACCAGTACGAAAACCTCTCGAAACAATACAGCCAAAGAGGAGAAACCATCGTTCGTCTCAGAGCGGAGAGGACGAAGATGCTGCGCGCTCTTGAAGCCGTTACTGGCGACAGTGAGGAATCTGACTATATGATGCAATCTCAAATACAGAAGCTGTGCCGTGACGCCATCAAGAAAGCGAGGGGTGAATCATGAACTACACAACGGGACCGTGGTTTCTTAATCTGGAGAACGACACTTATATTACAGTCCACACAGAGCATCGAGACATCTGTGACATGACAACAGACTTTGGAGACGTGGCTGAAGCGGAGGCGAACGGGAGGCTCGTAGCTGCCGCGCCGGAGATGCTCGCCATCCTCGAAGAGCTAGAGGAGAGTGCAGCCTACTGGAGCGAGTACGACGTTCCGGTCGGGATCGTGGAAAGAATCCGGGAAGCTATTAAGAAAGCGAGGGGAGAGGAATGATGCTGCTCGAATATATGGCGTTTGTGTTTGATCTTGTGTGGTCCGGCGTCGGTATCGTGGGAGGAGTTTTTCTTATTTGCTTGCTGCTTGGGGTGATTCGCCAAGAGGTTCGCGAGTGGTGGACGGAATGACCCCGCGCCTCTTCTGCCCGCACTGCGGAGGGGCGCTGATTCTCAGGGAAGAAAGCTACACGTGCGGAGGAAACCTCCCTCGCGTGACCGGCGTGTGTGTGCAATGCGAAACGGTTATCGACATTTCCGGCGTGCATTACCCGGATATCCAGCTACGGATTGAGAGGAGGCAAATGACCCGCGAGCAAGCAGTCCTGTGGTGCCGCGAACGCGGGTATTGTTTTGTCGAGGTGGACGGGGACGAGGTGGTATACACATACAAGGGAGACCTGAGGAGGGGTAGGATTGATCACTGTTGATATTGTAATAGCGTTCGTACTGGGCGCGTGTACGCTTTGGATCATATCGTTCATCCCCATGCCTATCTTGCTGATACTGCTTTGTATCGTCATAGTATGGGAATCAAAAATATAGTAGGAGAGAATGAAATGGAAGACAACCCGTTTTTTGAAACGAAACATGCGGATAAAATAGTCCGTACTATGGAAGAAATGGTAAAAACCATCAGTATCGTTTCCGAGTGGGACAATCGGTACGACAACGTAAGCACCTACGCGGAAGCAGTAGGAGAAAAAGAGATACAGGTAACTGTATCTATTTTCCATATCAACTATCGACCACTCATAGGAATGGTTACCGCATATACTATGGAAAAAATGGAAAAGGAGCTGATAGCTAACGGATTCGGTCCGCTGATACTAGGAGGGAGTTCGACTCCACCTGTATGATTACGTAGTCAAGGTAAACAACACGAATCCTTGCACGGTATTCAATCTTTTTCACTCTAGACGATAGAAACAACGTCTGAAACAGAACGAACAGCTTCCATAAGCAAGGAAATCGCACGGTATGAAACGAATCTGATGCGTTTTCAAGAGATATTACGACAAACATTGTTTCTATATGCATCCTAGCCTATCAGGAACCGGGCTAGGATGCATCGTATCATACTACCCAACGTTGTTTCACCTCTATATGAAATCAGACTGATCTACCCAACCCATTTTAACTCCCATATAAATTTTTACAAAATATTTATGGACCCTATAAATGGGAAATATCGTACAGAATGACGGGTATGGTAAAAATAAAGACGAAAGAAAACGGATCCATCTCAATAACAGTAATGACTAGCTTAATATCATCCAATAATCCTAATACCCTTACGGGTAGATAGATAAGATACTACACCCAAAGCATAGTATGTACTGTCAGAGATAGATGATGCATAGAAAGAAATGGGAATCCCATTTTAATACCTAGAAAAATTTGTTACGGTTTTATGGATTTACGGATAAGCTATTAAGTAAATCGTATATGTAGATGAGTAAATGAAAACGATTAGATTTTCCACTTTAATACCTAGAAAAATTTGTCACAATTTTAGAGGGGGCCAGGAACCAGTATGCATTCTGCAACGTGCAAAATCGATTTTGCATTATGCATCGTACATTGTGTACGATACACGATGCACCCGATATAATCGATGATACATGATACATCACGCAGAAGATACGATGTATTGTATGCGATACATATTACACGATGTATCCGCGTATTGTGTAGTATGTATTATGTCAGATGTAAGATATATCGAGCGTGTGCATCGCATAC
>Ga0334900_1002595_pt1 | contig 15657 bp, 8 predicted proteins | sample GraSluR3_MG_2_FD_207231 | JGI IMG/M metagenome (GOLD analysis project Ga0334900, IMG submission 207231) | Sludge microbial communities from methane-producing bioreactor in Wageningen University, Netherlands - Granular Sludge_31_08-R3 | ecosystem: Engineered > Bioreactor > Anaerobic > Unclassified...
AGTTCAAAATCAACACTTTAGATTTTACAAAAATGATAATAAGTCCAAATAACACGGGTAATAGGGGTTACAAAAACTACAGTGTTACAAAGCTATGATTAATAACATTTATTTTATGCTATATGAAATTTAAAACCTAGTATTCATCAGCTGATAATGCTATCCTAAAACCAATGTAGCTTCGTCGGTTTACTGGTTCATCGCTACCACGACACGAAACCCGACTTCCGCCAATATACCCAAACCAACTGCCTCCTTTTACTATTTTAAAGTCGCCTTTGTCAGGTCCTATGGGGTTGTCCTTTGGGCTATTAGTATAGTTACCAAACCAATCGTTAACCCACTCCCACACATTTCCACTCATATCGTAAAGTCCTAGCTCGTTGGGTTCTTTTTTACCAACTGGATTGGTTTTGTTTCCACTATTTACCGAATACCATGAAACAAAATTTATATTATTTCGCCCAGCATAACGGTAGCCCATAGTTTTTTCTCCACCTTTAGCTGCATACTCCCACTCTGCTTCGGTTGGTAGGCGATAGTTTTTACCAGTTAGCTCATTTAGCTTCTCAATAAACTCTTGTACATCGTTCCAGCTAACTCGTTCAACTGGGCAATTTGGGCAGTCCTTAAAATGACTTGGATTGCTACCCATTATTGCTTGCCACTGCAACTGGGTAACCTCAAATTTACTCAGGTAAAAATCGGAAACAGTAACAGGATGAACAGGTTTTTCTTCGGGGTTACCATCGCCAAACAAATCGCCCATTTTAAATGATCCACCTTTGACAAAAACAAGCTGATTATTAAAAGGATCAACAGTTTTGGACAAATCGATAACATACTCGCTTTTACCGCCATGAGCCACTTCAATTGTTTCAACAGTAACAATCGAATCGATTTGAAGTTTCACATTATGGCTTCCGTACTTTAACCAGATATTTAGAGGTGTTTTGCCTACATTTTCATCATTAATAAATACAATTGCACCATCGATATTGCTTAAAATTTTCACCTCTTTGCCCGATACCAGCGAAAAAGAAAGTTGCGTTAAACCAGAATCGGTTATGCTTATTCGTTTTACAATACTGGTATAATCGGGTTTGTTTAATACCATATTGTAAGTTCCAAGAGGTAAATCTTTTATTATTTTTGGGGTTAAGCCGTACATTTCACCATCTAAAGTAACCATAGCGCCTGGCGGATCGGTAATAATTTCAATTGAGCCTGTTTTTGGTGTAAGCATCAAATCAACGTGCAAATCCCTCCCCCTCAAAATTGTAACCTGTTGCTGCCTTGCGAAGTAACCTTCCTTTTCTACGCTTATGCTATGGGTACCCTCGCTTACTTTGCCCGACCAGCTTGTTGAGCCCACTAGCTTGTTATCAACAAGTATAATTGCATCGTTGGTTGTATTCACCGAAAGGGTTGCGTATGCCGCAACCATTTCGAACTTTAGATGAAGGGCTATCTCACCAATTGTAACAACTTTCAGTTGAGTTCGATATAGGGGATGAGTTAACTTTACCGTATGCTCACCAATACTTAAACCATCGATAGTCGCGGGTGTGTATTTACCCGTAAATTTTTCATTAATGTAAATTGCCATGCCATCCTCAGGCAACGATTCAATAATAACTTTACCCGTAGGTTGCTGATTACAATGGAGTATGGGCAAACCTTGCCCTAAAAATGGGTTCAATAGGAAAACGATGCAAAAAATAATCCTACTCATTTACAAACAATATCTCATTAGCTGCCAAATACTAAAGTTCGATTAGCAACACTTTAAGCCAAAGAAATGTTTAGCTCATTTCTATAAATCTAAGTTAGATAATATTATTTGTAAATTCCTACTTTTACCATCTGTTTAATACAACCAAGGTAATATGCTTTTAAATGATACCCGGATAGACTTTCAATCACTTAAAATATCTCTGGCTGGAGATTTTTTTACTGACATCTCAACGCTTATACAATACGCCACCGATGCATCGGCATATCGTGAGTTGCCCTTGGCCGTTTCAATTCCAAAAGGGAAAAGCGATTTAAAGCTATTGGTTGCTTTTGCAAAACAACATAAAGTTGGCTTAATCCCTCGAACAGCAGGCACTTCACTTGCTGGGCAAGTAGTTGGGAATGGCATTATTGTCGATTTCTCGAAATACTGGAATAAAATACTTGATATAAACACAAACGAGCATTGGGTAATAGTTGAGCCTGGTGTAATACTCGATGAGCTTAACCAAGTTCTTAAAGTACACAAACTTTTCTTTGGTCCCGAAACTTCAACCGGCAACCGTTGCATGCTTGGAGGCATGCTAGGGAATAATTCATGCGGTTCACATTCACTAGTGTACGGAAGCACCCGCGATCATACGCTATCGGTAAAAATGATTTTAGATGACGGCAATGAGTATGAATTTGGGCCCATTACAAAAGAAGAGTACAACGAGAAGCTAAGATTGCAAAACCGAGAAGGCGATATTTATCGGTCAATAAACGAACTACTACAAAACGAAACCGTTCGAAACGAAATAGCTGAGCAATACCCCAAACATTCAATAAAACGCAGGAATACTGGCTACGCTTTAGACCTTCTTGCAAGCTCTAGCATTTTTAAAAATGATCATAAAGGAACTATTAATCTGAGCAATTTAATTGCTGGCTCAGAGGGCACTTTGGGTTTTGTAACACAAATAAAACTTAACCTTGTACCGTTACCCCCAAACGAAAAGGGATTGCTTTGCATTCACCTAGCAAACCGAAACGAAGCTTTTAAAGCAAACCTTATTGCGCTAAAGTACAACCCTAGTGCTGTTGAACTAATGGATAACATTATTTTAGAGTGCACTAAGCACAACATTGAGCAGCAAAAAAATCGTTTCTTCATTCAAGGCAATCCGGGTGCTGTGCTAATTATTGAGCTATGGGCAAACAATAGGACTGAAATTCAGAATCTTGCAAATAGTATTGAAGCAGACATGCTTCAAAATGGGTATGGTTACCATTTCCCTATAGTCTATGGTACAGATATGGCTAAGGTTTGGGCACTGCGCAAGGCTGGGCTTGGTGTTCTGTCGAACATTGAAGGCGATGCAAAACCCGTTTCGCTGATTGAGGATACTGCTGTTGATCCTGCCGATTTGCCCAATTACATGGAAGAGTTTGAAACAATATTAAACAAATATAAACTTGATTGTGTATACCATGCCCATATTGGTAGTGGTGAGCTACACTTACGCCCAGTGCTTAATTTAAAAGATGATAATGATGTTAGCCTTTTCAGAACCATTGCTTTTGAAGTTGCACATCTGGTAAAAAAGTACAAAGGCTCGCTTAGCGGCGAACATGGAGATGGAAGGTTAAGGGGCGAACTAATACCTATAATGTTTGGAAGCAGGGTTTATGGTTATATGCAAAAGGTAAAAAATGCGTGGGATCCAAATTTCATATTTAATCCAGGTAAAATTATAAACACGCCTCCTCTTCATACAAATTTAAGATATAGCACAAAAGGCAATACAAGAACTATTAATACAATTTTTAGCTTTGAGACTACACAAGGAATACTGGGCGCTGCTGAGCGCTGTAACGGCTCGGGCGATTGTAGAAAAACCAAAAACGCTGGTGGCACAATGTGCCCAAGCTATATGGCTACTCGCGACGAATGGAATAGCACTAGAGCACGAGCAAATATCCTTAGAGAGTTTTTAACCAACAGCAATAAAAGCAACCCTTTTAATCACCCCGAAATTTACCAAATACTCGATCAGTGCTTATCGTGCAAAGGCTGCAAAAATGAGTGCCCTTCAAGTGTCGATATGGCAAAGCTAAAAGCAGAGTTTCTTTATCAGTGGTACAAAAGCCATCGAATTTCGCTACGCTCATGGCTAATTGCAAATATTTCAAAAATTAATGCTGTTGGCAGTATTGCCCCAAAACTTTTTAACTTAACCATAAGAGTTAAGGCTACCAAATGGTTTATGGATCGTTTTATTAGCATATCAGCTAAAAGAGATTTTCCGAAATTGAGCAGCATTACGCTTAAAAAGTGGATAATGAAAAATGCTATGAAGCCAAACGATTCGCCACGAAAAGTATATCTGTTTGCCGATGAGTTTACCAATTTTACCGATGTTGAAATTGGCAAAAAAGCCTACGATTTGCTTACCAAGCTAAACTACGACGTGCAAATAGCAAGCATTAAAGAGAGCGGAAGAGCATATATATCTAAAGGGCTACTAGCCACGGCTAAGCGAATTGCGAATAGCAATATTCGAAACCTAAAAAATGTAGTATCGCATGCAACCCCCCTAGTTGGAATTGAGCCCTCGGCCATTTTAAGCTTTAGGGATGAATATCCCGATCTGGTATCGGATGACCTTAAGGCAACTGCATCTGAACTTGCGAAAAACTGCCTGCTTTTCGAGGAGTTTTTTGTACATGAGGTTAATGCAGGACGAATTTTAAAGCAACAATTTTCTACAGTTAAACGAGATATTAAGCTTCATGGACATTGTCAGCAAAAGGCAATTGCATCAACAAAATCGACAATAGAAATGCTGTCATTCCCTGAAGGACACAAAGTTTCCGAAATTCCAAGTGGATGCTGCGGTATGGCTGGTTCGTTCGGCTTTGAAAAAGAGCATTACAACCTTTCAATGAAAGTAGGAGAGCTAGTACTTTTTCCTGAAGTGCGAGCAGCAAACAACCAAACAACTATTGCTGCGGCTGGGACAAGTTGCAGGCATCAGATTATGGATGGAACTGAGCGAAAGTCGTTACATCCGGTTGAGATAATGTGGGAAGCCTTAATAAAGAAAATTGAACCAGGCAGCTAAACTTTAAGTCCCATAACCAGAACATCATCAACCTGAAAAGTATTACCCTTCCATTCATTAAATACTTTTTCAAGGGCTACCCCCTGCTCTATCATCGACAAATCTTTGTGTTCAAGAACAAATAGCCTGAAGTTGTTGGGTTGGAATTTCTTATTCTTTGGGCCACCAAACTGATCCATTATACCGTCGGTGTAAAGATAAACTACATCGCCTTGGTTAAGCTTTACAGTTTGGTTTGTAAATGGATCCATAATAAGATGATGAGCTATGGGCATCCTATCGGAGCGAAGCTCGTTAATGGCTTCGTTCATTTTTTTTGTGGGAGAGAAAATTATTGCAGTACTGTTTGCACCCGAATAGGTTAGCGTGTTCTCGTCGTCGTCAATTACACAAAGCGAAAGGTCCATGCCATCGGTTGCATCTTCCGATTCGCCTTTTTGGTGTAAAACAGCAATAATACCCTCGCGGAGTTGGTTTAGCACTTTTGCTGGATTAACCGTTCCGCGTAACGAAATTACCTCGTTGAACATTAACACACCTAACATGCTCATAAAGCCACCCGGAACGCCGTGTCCAGTGCAATCAACAACAGCAACTATTCGGTATTTTCCAATCCTTGTTGCCCAATAAAAGTCGCCACTAACTATACTCTTTGGTTTGTTGAAGATAAAAAACTCAGGGAAAAGCTCACGTATTTGCTCTTGAGTTGGAAGTACAGCTTGCTGTATTCGTTGAGCGTACATTATAGAATCGGTAATCTCAATTTTTTGTCGTTCAATTTCATTACGCTGAGCTGTAATCTCCTCATTCTTATCTTGTAACTCCCATGCTAGGTTTGCTAGAGAATTTTTCTGCTCTTCGAGCTCGTTACGCTGTATTGTAATCTCCTTATTCTTCTCATGAAGTGCTTTGTTCTGCTCCTCTAGCTCTTTCGATTTTGCATTTATCTCATCGTTAGCCCTATGCAAATTTTCCGACTGCATCCTCAGCTCTTCACTCTGGCTTGAGAGTTCCTTAGTTCTCAAAGCTACCATTCTCTCCAAGTCTTCTTTTGCATGCATTAGCCTAGTATCTCTGTAAACAACAATGCCATAAACAAGCAATACCGCAAGCACAAATAGAGCTATATAAAAAAACCAAGACTGCCAAAATGGTGGTTTTATGGTAAATGTAAATGAATCTTCTTGAGTATTCCATATACCATCGGAGTTTTGAGCCAAAATTTTGAAGGTATAAGTACCAGGTTTAAGATTTGTGTACTTTACAAAGCGAAAAAGCTCTTTAGGATATATCCACGACTTATCAAAACCCTCAAGTTTGTACTTATATCTATTTTTCTGAGGAGCAATGTAATGCAAAATGGTAACATAAAAGGAGATATTATTCTGGGTATATCTGAAAGTCAAAGAATCAGTTTCAAGAAGATTTATTACTGTTTCTGCGTTTTGGGTATCATTACCTTCTTTTTCGGAAATACGAGCTTCATAAATATATGGTAATGCTTTTGTTTCATTTTCCTTTATTATAAGCGGATCGAAAATGATAAAGCTATTAATTGATCCGAAAGCAAGCAAGCCATTTTCAAGTTTACATGATGATCCTTCGGAAAATTCATTGCTTGGGAAACCATCGTGCTTGTCAAAATTTTTAAACTTAAACTCATTATTAGCTAATATCTCCAATCGTGAAATTCCACCGTTGGTGCTCATCCAAAGGTTACCTAATTCATCTTCAAGAATACCATAAATTACGTTATTTGGAAGTCCGTGCTGGGTAGTAAAGTTTTTAAATGCTTCTTTTTCGTAATCAAAAAGGCTCAAACCTTCGGCCGTACCTACCCAAAGCCTTCCCTTGGTGTCTTCATAAAAGCTGAGAATTCTATTTGAAGCTATGCTTAATGAATCATTATCGTTTTTTCGATAAACCTTTACTACTTCTTCTTTTTCTCTATCGAACAGGTTAAGGCCTTCATTGCTTGTTCCAACCCAGAAATTGCCTTTGGAATCCTCAAAAACTACCGTAAGCCTATCCTGAGTTATCGTAGTGCTATCGTTTAACCTGTACCTATAAGTTTTAAACGAATTATCGTCGGCTGAAAGTTTGCTAAGGCCATAGTTAAGGTTTGCTGTCCAAACATCATCATTACTATCAACATAAACATAGCGGATTCGCCTATCGGGAAGAGAGGAAGCATTATTTGGGTTATGCTTAAACTGTTTAAACAATTTGTTCTTGCTATTGAATTTAACAAGCCCATCGTTTGTAGCAATAAACAAATTGCCTTTCGAATCCTGATCGATTGAGTTTATATAATTGCTAGATAAAGAGTTGGAGGTATTTGCTTTTGATTTGAAGTATTCAAAATCATTCTTTTCAATGCTGTACTTTGCCAAACCCTGTCCGTAGCTACCTAGCCATAAAAATCCATTCTCATCCTGATGCATTGCCCTTATTGTTGAAGAAGCACCAAGAAAAAAATTGCTTCCAGGAAAATTTCGAAAAACCGAAAACTTTTTATGCTTAATGTTTGATCTACTTAGGCCATTATCGTAAGTACCTACCCAGAAAACTCCTGTTGAATCTTCAAAAATAAATCGTAAAAGGTTGCTTGCAAGACTATTGGGGTCAATTATACTATGGTAATAATTTGAGAATGAATTTGTTTGCAGATTAAGTTTACTTAACCCTCCGTAAGTAGCAACCCAAATATTACCTTCATCATCGAGAAATAAATCATGCACCGTATTACTTGGTAGTGAATTTGAGCTACGGGGATTATGCTGAAAAAGCGAAAATTTTTGGCTCTTAATATCGTAACAAATAAGCCCTTGCTCATCGGTTGCCATCCAAATCAATCCTGATTTGTCTTCGAGAAAACGTCGAACAATTTTTACATCTCCTGCTTCCTTTGGCAAATCAATTTTGAATGGTGTAAATGAATCTGTTTCTCTATTGTAGGTTGCAACACCGTTATCGGTTCCAACCCAAAGTACGTTTTGTGAGTCAATGTATAGCGATCGGATTACATTACTCGGCAATACATTTGGTGTTAAGGGAGTGTTCATATACACCTTAAACTCTTCACTTTCTGGATTAAACAGGTTCAAACCCCCATCGGCAGTTCCAACCCATATGCTGCCTGTGATGTCCTCGCATAAAGCCATCACCCTGTCGTTACTTAGCGAAAGGGTATCGGTATCTGAATGTCTATAAGCTGTAAAACTATTAGTTTCCCAGTGGTAAAGGTTTAATCCTCCTCCAATGGTACCAACCCAAAGCCTCTTGCTACTATCCTCAAGTAATGAAATTACTCTGCTATTGGCTAACGTACCCTTTTCTCCAATCCTATTCGTGTATACCGTAAAGTTATAACCATCGTACCTATTTAACCCATCATCGGTTCCAATCCACAAAAAACCCTTGTGATCTTGAATTATAGTATATACAGTGTTTTGCGAAAGGCCATTCTCTACATTTACAGTTTCGAAATGTATAGTATTATCCTGTGCATACCCTTTTAAAAAAAAGGATACAATAAGAATAATTAAGGATGCTATACCTTTTCGTATGCCAATGGCATTTTGCATAAAAACTTATTTTGTAAGTGCGTTTAGCATTGTTTGTCCTATATGAGCAGGCGATTCCACCACATGAATTCCGCATTCTTTCATAATTCTCATTTTAGCCGCAGCAGTATCATCGGCTCCTCCAATAATTGCTCCGGCATGTCCCATTCTTCGACCTTTGGGTGCTGTTTGCCCAGCAATAAAACCGACTACAGGTTTATTGCAATGCTCCTTAATCCAATGTGCTGCATCGGCCTCCATGCTTCCACCAATCTCGCCAATCATAACGATGCCTTCTGTTTCTGGATCGTCATTAAAAAGCTTAATGGCATCAAGAGTTGTTGTACCAATAATTGGATCGCCACCTATGCCTATACATGTAGATTGTCCTAAACCAACCTTGGTTAGCTGATCAACAGCCTCGTAGGTTAGGGTGCCTGAGCGCGATACAACACCTATGCTTCCCTTCTTGTGGATAAACCCAGGCATTATTCCCACTTTAGCCTCATCGGGGGTTATAATTCCGGGGCAGTTTGGACCAATTAACCTGACATCATCTTTCCCTTCAAGATAATGCTTAACACCTACCATTTGAGCAATTGGAATTCCTTCCGATATACAAACGATAACTTTAATACCAGCATCGGCAGCTTCCATAATGGCGTCGGCAGCAAAGGCTGGTGGTACAAATATTACCGATACATTTGCTCCAACTTCTTTAACACCCTCTGCTACTGTATTAAAAACGGGCAAGTCGAGGTGTTTTTGCCCACCTTTACCTGGCGTTACCCCACCAACTACATTTGTACCATATTCAATCATTTGTGAAGCATGGAATGTTCCTTCGCTTCCAGTGAAGCCCTGAACTAATACTTTGGAATTCTTATTAACTAGCACGCTCATTATGAATATTCTTTATTAATAGTTAGGTTATCGTTTGAAATAGTCACTCACAAAGTTAGCAAAAACAGCTTTTCTGGCACACTTAAGCCTAATTAAATTAGCTTCACTTCTACCCCCAATACTTGAATTTTTTTAACTATGTGCAAAGGTGCTTCATTATCAGTAATTATGGTATCTACATACGACAGATCACAAATTTTTCCAAATCCTCGTTTGCCAAATTTAGTAGAATCGGCAAGAACTACCACTTTTTGTGCCGACTTAATCATACACTGGTTAAGCGATGCTTCCAGGGCATTTGTAGTAGTAAGGCCGTATTCGGGGTCAATTCCGTCAATCCCCAAAAAAAGAGTATGGCAACTTAAGCCTTCCATCATACGTTCGGCAAAGGGGCCTATGGCTGAATTTGAACTTTTTCGTATTACACCCCCAAGCTGATGAACTTCAATTTCAGGATTTGTATTCATTACTTGGCCAACATTTAAGGATGCGGTAATGACAACTAGAGGTCTAACAGTTTGCACGTTTCTGGCAAATTCGAGCAAGGTTGAACCTGATCCAATAATGATGCTATCGCTTGGTTTTACATACTGCATTGCCGCTTTGGCTATACGCTGTTTTTGTTCAACTCTAATCTTTTCCTTTTCATGAATATTCCTATCGGAGATAAGCGGATCGGTTAACGATGCGCTGCCGTGTGTTCTATGCAAAAGGTTTCGTTCTTCGAGCAATCGCAAATCTTTACGTATTGTAACCATTGAAACGTTAAGCTGTTCGCTCAATTCGTTAACGTTAACAAATCCTTGCTCTTTAAGCTTTGCAATAATGAACTGATGCCTTTTGGCTATACTCTTTGACATATACAGTATTTTTCAAGTTACCAAAGCTATAAAAAAAAATTTGAAAAACATAACTGTTCGAGCAAACCCAAACAAAAGTAAACGAAACTTTTCACAACTTTTTCACTTTCGTTTACTTTCGTATTATTTATTTATGTATATTTGCATTCGTATTGTGATTTCGTTTTGTAGCACTTTTAAATCATTTAAATATGAAAAGGGAACAGTATATTGAGCGCTTAAAGCAGGATAAAGAAGAGTTTGATTTTATTATCATTGGAGGTGGCGCAACGGGTATTGGTATTGCCCTCGAGGCATCAACACGAGGCTACAAAACCGTACTATTGGAAAGGTCCGATTTTACAAAATCCACATCGAGTAAAAGCACAAAACTAGTGCATGGTGGGGTACGCTACCTAGCACAGGGTGACATAGCACTTGTGCGCGAGGCATGCATTGAAAGAGGGAGGTTATTACAAAACGCACCACATCTTGTTAAAAATCAACCATTCATAATCCCCACGTTTAGCTGGTTTGATGAACTTATGTATACAGTTGGGCTTACCTTTTACGACTTGCTTGCAGGAAAATATAGCTTAGGCCGATCGATGTGGATATCGAAAAAGAAAACAACAAAACATTTACCCACAATTAAAGAAGGCAAAATAACAGCGGGGGTTTTATACCACGATGGACAATTCGACGATTCACGTTTGGCAATTAATGCTCTTCAGTCGGCCAGCGAAAACGGTGCAATTCCCATAAACTACATGCCTGTTACTGGTTTACTTAAGGATGACAAAAATATTGTAAATGGTGTAGTTGCTACCGACGAAGAAACGGGTGAAGAATTTAGAATTTTCGGAAAGGCAATTATTAACGCTACTGGGGTTTTTGCCGATGATATTCTGCAAATGGATAATCCTGAGAAACGTAAAACGATTAAACCTAGCCAGGGCATTCACCTTGTACTCGACAAATCATTTTTACCTAGCGACAGCGCCCTGATGATTCCAAAAACCGATGATGGTCGTGTACTTTTTGCAGTACCATGGCAGGGTAAAATTGTAGTAGGAACAACTGATACACCCATCGATTCGCCAAACCTTGAACCTGTAGCACTTGACGAGGAGATTGAATTCATACTTAACACAATGGGTAAATATCTCACAAAAAAACCTTCGCGTAGCGATGTTCTTAGCATTTTTGCTGGGTTAAGGCCACTAGCAGCACCAAAAAATGGAAGCGCAAAAACCAAAGAAATATCGCGAAGCCACAAGATATACGTATCAAACACTCACCTTTTCACAATGATAGGCGGAAAGTGGACCACCTTTAGACGTATGGCCGAAGACCTTGTTTCAAAAGTGGAATCGACAAAAAAATGGAATAAAACGAAATCTAAAACAAAAAACCTAAAGTTACACGGTTACAAAACCGATATTGATAATGATAACCCATTCAATTTCTACGGATCGGATAGCAAAAACATTTCGGAGCTAATGAGGAACGAACCTGGAATGAATAGGCTAATAAGCAACCGATTAAATTTATATGCAGCCCAAGTTGTCTGGGCAGTTCGGGAAGAAATGGCACGAACGGTTGAGGATATCATTTCACGTAGAGTCCGTTGCCTGCTGCTTGATGCTCGCGAAGCCATACTCATTGCTCCTATAGTAGCCGATATTATGGCCAAAGAGCTTAACAAGGATGAAACCTGGCAAAAACAACAAGTCGATAGCTTTTCTAAAATTGCTAGCAAGTATATACTTAGATAATTTAATGAGTTTTGGTCTTACAATATAAATTTGAATCTTTGCTAGCGTACATTACAATCATACTAAGTTAAATATGGAAAAATATATCCTAGCACTCGATCAGGGCACAACAAGTTCCAGAGCACTCCTGTTCGATCATAATGGCAATATTCGTTCAGTTGCACAAAAGGAATTTACGCAGATATTCCCCAAACCCGGATGGGTTGAGCACGATCCCAAGGAGATTTGGTCGTCGCAAGTGGCTGTGGCAGCCGAGGCTATGTCAAAAATTAGCATTAACGGCACGCATCTTCAAGGAATTGGCATTACCAATCAGCGCGAAACAACTATTGTTTGGGATAAAAAAACTGGTGAGCCAGTTTACAACGCCATTGTATGGCAAGATAGGCGTACATCGGCTTACTGCGATGAACTGAAGGAAAAAGGATTGGCCGAAACTATCCGTAGCAAAACCGGTTTGGTAATTGACGCATATTTTAGCGGCACAAAAATTAAATGGATTCTTGACAATGTGACAGGGGCAAGAGCAAAAGCAGAGAAAGGTGAGTTAGCCTTTGGTACTGTCGATTCGTGGTTAGTTTGGAAGCTAACCCAAGGTCGCAAACACGTTACCGACGTATCAAACGCTAGCCGAACAATGCTTTTCAATATAAACACGCTAAAATGGGATGCTGAGCTACTTTCGCTTTTCGATATTCCACTGGCAATGATGCCTGAGGTAGCCTCATCGAGTGAAATTTACGAATACTCAAACACTACCTTTTTTGCATCTAAGGTTCCCATTGGAGGAATTGCCGGCGACCAGCAAGCAGCAATGTTTGGGCAAATGTGTGTTGACGAGGGAATGGTTAAGAATACCTACGGTACAGGATGTTTTATTCTAAAAAATACAGGAAGCAAACCATTCTTATCAAAAAACAATTTGGTTACTACAATAGCATGGCAGTTAAACGGAAAAGTTACGTATGCACTTGAAGGAAGCATTTTTATTGGAGGTGCAGTTGTTCAATGGTTACGCGATGGGCTTGGAATTATTAGCTCATCGGCTGAAATTGAGTCATTAGCAGCCATGGTTCCCGATAATGGCGATGTGTATTTTGTGCCAAGCTTCACCGGTATGGGCGCTCCCTATTGGGATCAGTATGCACGAGGCGTAATGATTGGCATAAGCCGTGGCACAAACCGAAGCCACATTGCCCGCGCTGCCCTTGAGGGCATTGCATACCAAACTATGGACGTGATGAACGCCATGGAGATTGACACAAACATGCAGATTACCGAACTTAGGGTTGATGGTGGAGCATCGGCCAACAACCTGCTTATGCAATTTCAATCCGATATATTGGGCATTCCTGTAATTAGACCCGAAGTTGTTGAAACCACAGCCTTGGGGGCCGCATACCTTGCGGGTTTGTCAACCGGCTTTTGGAATAGCATTGATGAGCTAAAAAACCAATGGAAGCTAAATCGTAAGTTTTCGCCAATGCTTAATGCTGAAGAAGTTAACGGCCTAAAAACAAAATGGGCCGATGCGGTTGAAAGAGCAAAATCGTGGTCGAAATAACCTAAAGAAAATGGGCTTGCACAACTTAAATGCAAGCCCATTCTATCTTAAAATAATCTAACGGTACCTTTTAGGTATTCATTGCACCACAAACATTAATTACCTGACCGCTAATATAACTAGATAAATCTGAGCCCAAGAATACGGTTACGTTAGCAACATCTTCGGGGGTTCCTCCTCTATGCAAAGGTATCTTCTTAATCCAATCTTCGCGAACCTCCTCAGGAAGTTGATGAGTCATTTCGGTAATAATAAAACCAGGAGCAATAGCATTACAACGAATGTTGCGAGCTCCAAACTCCTTCGCTGCAGACTTAGTAAAACCAATAATTCCAGCTTTTGATGAAGAATAATTTATCTGGTTAGCATTACCCGAAACGCCTACAACAGAACTCATATTAATTATGCTGCCAGCGGCTTGCTTCCACATCACAGGCTGTACGGCTTTAGAAAAATTGAAAACCGATTTAAGGTTAACGGTTAAAACCATATCCCACTGCTCTTCTGTCATTCTTTTTAAAGCTCCATCACGAGTAATTCCAGCATTATTTACAAGAATATCAATCCTTCCAAATTCTTTCACAATCTCAGTAACAACTTTTTGTGTATCATCAAATTTGCTTGCATCTGATACAAACCCCTTTGCTTTAACACCCATATCATTAAGTTCTTTCTCAAGGCTTTGAAAATTCTCATCGGCATTCATATCAGTAAATGCAACATTTGCTCCATGTTTAGCAAACTCAAGGGCAATAGCACGGCCAATTCCGCGTGCACCTCCAGTTATTAACCCAGTTTTACCTTCTAATAATTTCATTGTTATTAATTTAGGTTAGTAATTGCAATGATTAAAAGATTCTTCATTAGTAATATTGACTAAAAAAAATCCAAGGCAAAGGTAAAAAAAAGAATGCAATATAAGGGAAACCCAAACATTGCATTCAAGCTTGCAACATGAACCTTGCTGTTATGGCAACTGTTTCCGAGATAGTTTAGCTGGAAAATTTGCCGTTTGGTAAACCAATGTTGCAACTACGGCAGCGGCCTGCTTTAGGTCGCCAAGCTGTATACGTTCAAACGTATCCATGTTGGTGTGGTATCCTCTTCCGTAGTCAATTCTATCCTGAATAAGTGCAAAACCTGGAATTCCAATTCGGTTGAACATAACATGATCGGAACTACCCGGGTTACGGTTTGATATAAGACTAACGCCCAGATCATCAAGCGGTTCAAAAAACTCCTGAAATATAGGTTTAAGGGCCAAGTTATCTTGTAAAAAAATTCCTTTTATCCTACCCGTTCCATAATCGAAATTATAGTAGGCCGAAATTTTATCGTACTCAGGCCCTTTTTCGTTCGTATTAAAATTATACACATGCTTATCTACCCACCCTTTCGATCCGAGCAGACCCTGCTCCTCTCCAGTCCATAGCGCAATTCTAACTGTTCTGTTGAGTTTTACACCCGATTGTTTAAGGATACGCATAACCTCCATCATTAAAATAACACCCGATGCATTATCGTTACCACCAGTGCCAGCATGCCACGAATCGATATGCGCGCCTATCATCACAACCTCATCTTTTAACTTTTTATCTGCTCCGGGCAGCTCAGCAATAACGTTAACTCCCTCTTGATAATCATCAATTAGCCTATTTTTCACATCTAGTTCAAGCGATACGTCAATCCCTCTGTCAATTAGCCTAACCATTCGTGCGTAGTGCTCATGGGTCATATCAATGGTAAGAATTCCTAGCTCATCCAAAAAACGGCCATTCTTATCGCCATAACTTCTAACCGTGCCGAATGAACCTGAGTTCTCGATAATAGCCAGAGCACCTTCGGCTTCGCAGAATTCCTTAAGCTGTTGCCTTGAAACGCCATAAGTTTGACTTTTCCTCATTCGTTCTAGCATGTACGGATCAGGATCGGATCTAAACTCAGGCGATTTCCCAAACTTATCAATCTCCTCTTCAGTAAATCGAGAAGCCAAGGGTTCAAACGATACTTCTAGCTCTTTCTCAAAAGGGGTTATCACAACTTTGCCCTGCAGCTTACCCGAATAGGTTAAAAGCATTTCCTCTGAACTTGCATCTACAAGAACAACATCTGCAACCTGTAAACCATTAGTGCCTCCTGTCCACGCCTGAGGCACAGCAACCA
>Ga0334900_1002596_pt1 | contig 15657 bp, 13 predicted proteins | sample GraSluR3_MG_2_FD_207231 | JGI IMG/M metagenome (GOLD analysis project Ga0334900, IMG submission 207231) | Sludge microbial communities from methane-producing bioreactor in Wageningen University, Netherlands - Granular Sludge_31_08-R3 | ecosystem: Engineered > Bioreactor > Anaerobic >...
ATACCCCCCTCGAGCTTCACCTGCCGCGACTGCCGCATACATTGCTGAACCCAGCGCAGACGGATAGAGGCATTTCGCCAGTTTGATTTCCATACGGGTTACATTTGCGAGAATGTTCAGAAGCAGCTTATTGTTCGTTGGCTTGCCACCGGTGATAATGATCTCGTTGATTGGAACGCCCGAAGCGATGAAGGTTTCAAAGATCTTGCGAGTGCCGAAAGCCGTGGCCTCAAGGAGCGCACGGTAGATCTCTTCAGGTTTGGTGCTTAATGAATAGCCAAGCATCAATCCTGTCAGATCGCTGTCCACCAGAATGCTGCGGTTCCCGTTCCACCAATCCAGGGCGATCAGTCCCGATTCTGCGGGCTCCAATTCCGCTGCTTTTACTTCGAGATAATCAAAAATGCTAATCTTTCGTTTATGGGCTTCTTTCTCATAAACGCTAGGAACAGCATTTTCGAGAAACCAGGCGAAGTGATCGCCGCCGCCTGCCTGACCAGCCTCATAGCCGATGTGGCCCGGTACAATCCCATCCTCAACCATGCCGCTCATTCCTGGTACACGGAATTCCTTATTGGACAGGATTATATGAGCAAAACTGGTACCCAGGATCATGGCCATACTGCCGGGTTCGACAACGGTGGCAGCTGGAACAGCGGCATGTCCATCCAAAATGCCGGCAGCCACGGGAATCCCAGGTTTGAGTTTCATCCATTTTGCGGCTTCCTCAGTCAATTCGCCGACCTGCTCACCCAACGGTGTGATTTCTCGTTTCATTTTATCATCTACAACATTAGCCAGGCCGGGATTCAGTGCTCCAAAGAATGTCTCGAGGGGGAAGCCTTCATTCTTTGACCAGAGTGCCTTATACCCAGCTGCACAGATGTTCCGGGATTCCACACCCGTCAACTGCCAGACGATCCAGTCACTTGCCTCAATAATCCGGTCAGCAGCGTTGTAGACATTGGATGAATTGTCCAGGATTTCCCACACTTTGGGAAAGAACCATTCAGCGTTGATCTTCCCACCATAGCGATCAAGGAAAGTCTCAAAGCGGTCCACAGCCAGCTGGGTTAATTGGCTGGCTTTTTCCTGCGCGGCGTGGTGTTTCCAAATTTTTGGCCAGGCGTCAGGTTCGTCTTTGAATTCATCAATCAGGGCTAAGGGCGTGCCGTCTGACGTAGTTGGAATGACTGTCGATCCGATAAAGTCAACACCGATTCCGATGACCTGATCTGAATCGATCTGGCTTTCCTTCATGAGTTTGGGAATAGTCCGCTTCAAAGCATTGATGTAATCCTTTGGATGTTGAAGCGCCCAATCGGGTCCTAATTCAATATCAGTATCCGGCAATTTTTGGGTGATCACGCCGTGGGTATATTGATAAACTGATGAGGCTGCCAGGTCACCATTTTGCACATCAACCAGGACAGCGCGGCAGCTCTCGGTTCCATAATCAATCCCAATTGTAAATTTCTTTTTCCCGCTCAAGATAATTTCTCCTTAACCTGTGTTCACTCAAACGTCGAAATCAACAGCCTATTTACCTTGATCCATTAATCCTGCACCAACGGCAAGCTCCTGCATCTCCTGGGTGATCTGACGTTTTCTTTCTGCATTGATAATCCATTTCAACTCGACAATAATTTCTTCCGCATTTTGTTTGGCTTCCTCCATCTTTCTGTAGCGGGCTGAATTTTCAGCGGCAGCTGATTGAAGAAGCGCCTGGTAAAAGTGGGAGGCGATGTGATGCTGGATGATTTGATGATAAATCCCCCAGGGATCTGTTTCGATAATGGGGGGAGGCCATCGATTTGCACTCTCCGTGAGGATGGAAGCCCGGTAATCAATCTCATAAGGGAATATGTTCAGAGAAGCAAATTGGATTTGTCCACCGCGGATAGGCTGGTTGTATAAAACGGTCAATTGGTTGAAATCATATGCTTCGAATTGCATTAACCATTTTTGGGTCAACAAATAAGAATCCTGATAGGAGACCAGGGCTCCACTCGGGAGGGGATTCCTCCAGCCGATTGAGATCCCCATTCTTTCGAGGATCCGAACCATCTTGGATCCCATCGCCCAGATTTGATGTGAACGAAATCCCTGTTGATTGATCCAGTTTTCCGCGTTTTCTGCAAGCGTCTCATTAAACCTTCCGCAAAGCCCTCTTTCTGAACCCAGGATTAAAATAATGGAGTCTGCCAGTCCCTCTGCATCCTCACGTGCAGGTTTTCTATTTTTTGGTGGTTTGATGTGAGGAAGTATTTCCTTTATGATGGCGTGGTAATTTTGTTCATACTGGACCATTTGAGCAACTTTTTTCTGGGCAAGCCGCCATGTGCCCATTGAGATTGTTCTGAGAGCCCCAAGAAGCGGCTCAATAGTCTCAAGGTTATTCAATCGCAACTTTGCATGTTCAGGTGTCAGACTCATCGGTTAAATTAAAAAGTATCTATCTGTTCGATATCCCAGACGAAGGTAACAGCACCTCCTAAATCGGCGGTGATATGGGATTTGCCGAAAACGGCTGAGTCCTCATTCTTATGGGTGTTCATTTCAACTTGCGTTCGACAATTATCTTTTATCAACTTAAGAACATCGTCAAGCTGGACGGCTTTGACAGCGATAAACAGGGATTTTTGTGACTGTCGAAGCATTCCGCCTTTCGTTTCAGCATAAGTCGCTCCATAACCTTCGTTAATCAGCGCATCCAGAACACGTTCAGCCGTATTTGACGGTACGACAGCCATCACCATCTTCATAAGACATCACCTCGCTTTTCAAACCAATCTTCATGGAACATCTTCAATACCTTATTCATCTGCTGGGTGATTGAATCTGTAAGCTGGCCTTCGGTTTCGATTTCATTGAGTAATTTTAATTCCTTCTGAAAAACGCTGGTTCCCAGTTGCTCCTGATAATCCCCGATCTCTTCCGGGATAACATCATCCAGATAGCCGTGATTGAGCGCATAAAGGATAATAACCGTCATTGGAAAAGAAAACGGCTGATTCGGTTTCTGTTTCAGTACACTCAAAATTCGTTTACCTTTTTCAATCTGGCGGCTGGTTGCTTCATCAACCTCTGTTCCAAACCGCGTGAAATGTTCAACTTCTTCATATTGAGATAATTCCAATTTGAGGTTCCCGACCAGTTCCCGCATGGCCGGTTTTTGAGCAGCGCCGCCGACCCGGGAGACAGACCGACCGATATCAATGGCTGGTTTCCGGTCCTGATTAAAAAGTTCGGTATTCAGCATAATCTGACCGTCAGTGATGGAAATCAGGTTAGTGGGGATATATGTTGCAATATTCCCGCTTTGAGTTGATGCAATCGGCAGGGCTGTAATGGAACCGCCGCCGTGTTCTTCATCCAGCTTGCAGGCTCTTTCCAAAAGCCGTGAGTGCAAATAGAAGATATCGCCTGGGTAGGCTTCCCGACCTGGCGGCCGCCGGAGAAGCAGACTTAACTCCCGATATGCGTCCGCATGTTTTGTGAGATCGTCAAACACGATCAGTACGTCCAATCCCTGATCAAGAAAATATTCCGCCATCGTCATACCGGTATAGGGTGCGAGATAACGTAAAGCGGGTTGATCGTCCGGGCTGCTCATTACGACGATGGTTTTTGAAAAGACACCGTGTTCTTTCAGTGTCTCGATTGCGGCCAAGGCGGAAGATTTTTTCTGCCCTATGGCGACATAAATACAACGGACATCAGAGTGTTTTTGACTCACAATGGCATCAATTGCCAGAGTGGTTTTACCAGTTTGGCGGTCCCCAAGGATTAATTCACGTTGTCCCCGTCCGATGGGAAAAAGCATATCGATAATCTTTGTTCCGGTATAAAGAGGTTCATTAACAGGAGACCGTTTGATCACACCGGGTGCAATCTTTGAGAAATATCTAAGCTCACTGAAATCAAGTGTTTGGTTCCCATCAAGCGGATTTCCCAAGGGATCAACAATCCGGCCCAGCAATTGAGAACCTACCGGAACTTGCAGACGTTTTCCAGTCGCCTGAACCAGATCACCGCCGCGAATGTTATTCTCACTGCCCAGCATGATCAGGTCAACTTGTTTTTGCTCGAGATTCAGAGCCATGCCCTCCACACCAGTGGGGAAAACAACAATTTCGTCAATGCTCACATTCGGCAAGCCGGAAACTGAAGCAATCCCGTTGCCAATGTGCTGGACGGTGCCAACATCCCTGAACCGAACCCGGGTTGAAATAGTAGCAGACCTTTCGGTCAGGGTTTTAACCAGGCTTTTGACTTCACGTTGCGGAGAGGATTTACGATCCCGTTCAACATTATGTTTGACTTTATCCAAAAATGTCGCTTCGGTTTCGTTGATTCTTGACCGAGAGGCAATCTCTTTTGAAAGCGATTCGAGATGTTTATGATTGGATTTACCTCTTTCGGCTTCACTCTTTGTCATTCAGGCTCTCCTCAAGCGAAGCATAGATTTCGGATCTGAGTTCTGCAAGTTCCATGGCAAGGTTGTTTTCAACAATAAGATCACCCATGCGCACCCGGAGTCCTGCGATCAGATTGCTGTCAACCTCAATTTCAACATTTACACTGGTATCCGCTAAGGCGCTGAATGTCCTGACAAGGGCGCGTTGTTGATCCGGCGTGAGCTCTTTTGCGGTGGTGACAAATGCTGATGGTGTACGTTCGGACAAAGTCTCACGAATTGCCCTCACCTGACGCATGTCATTTTTACCCATGTCCCAGATCTCAGTATTCAATTCATCAACAAGATTGTTATGCACAATCTCAGGAGCAGTTCTGACAAGGACCTGGCTTGATAATTCAAGAATCGAATCGACCAGATCCTCCTGGAGGTGGATGACCTCCTGATGCTGGCGGATGGCTGCTTCATTTTCAGCATCACTGAGGACCTTCTCAGCTTCCTTCCGAGTGGCTTCCAGGAGTGCGTCACTCTCTTTTTGAGCCTGCTGGAATGCATTTTCCAGCCTTGTTTCAATTTCAGCATCTATATTGGCGAGCCGTGATTCGATTTCCTCCAGTCTCTGATCTGCCTGGGCTTGTTTCTCTTTGGCTTCCTGCAGTGAGGCTTCTTTTTCCTCCGCTCTTTTTTCCATCCGTTTTACGATAGGTTTAAACAGCAGGAAATAAAGGGCTACGGCAAGAACCAGAAAGTTGATAACTTCAGCCAGAATTGTTACCAGATCAAAATCCAGCATTCAAACCCTCCTTGGGTTCTATCCGAAGAACCGGTCGAGTAGGGGGTTGGCAAATAACAATACCAATATAACGAGGAGCGAGTAAATCGCAGTGGATTCAAGCAGCGCCATTGATATCAGCAGGGTCGTTCGCAGGTCATTTGCCGCATCAGGCTGCCGGGCAATCCCCTCCAGGGCTTTTACCACGGCTTTTCCTTCAACAAAAGCTGGGACCACACAACCCAACACGATGCCAATGCTCGATGCAAGGATGGTTATGACGGTAATGATTGTTCCTGAGTCAAGTTGCCACATATGATTTTGTTCCTTTCTAATTTTTTAAGATGATGGCCTGACCTCTTGTTTCAAAGCGCGTCGTTCTTCCTCGACTGTTTCAATTTCCACCGCAGAGGCGATATAGAGTGAGGCAAGGACAGTGAAAATATAGGCTTGTAAAACGCCAGTCAACATCCCTAATACTGCAAGAGGGATCGGGAGGATGAACGGGATCAGGGAGAAAACGATGATGACAACGAGGTCGGTACTGAGGACATTGCCAAAAAGCCGAAGAGTCAGAGATAGTGTGCGTGAAACCTGGCTGACAATTTCAAGCGGGAAGATGAAGATTGGGCTTGCCAGGTCTTTAAAATAACCAATAAACCCTTTTTCTTTGATTCCGTAAAAATGAACAGCAAAAAATATCACAAGCGAGATCGCAAGCGGGGTGTTGATGTTTGCTGTCGGCGAAACCATCAATGGGAAGATGCTGAAAATATTTCCGAGTGTGAGGAACAGGGCTAAGGTCCCAAGCAGGGGCAGGTATTTTACAACGCGTGTATCTTCCGGCATGACGGAACCAACAATCCCGTTAATCATCTCGATGATCCATTCAGCGGCTTCCGGTTTGAATTTGCGCATCAGGATCGCAGCGAGGATCAGAATTGCCATCATGACCCAGGTTGAAACAACCGTGTCGGTGATCGGTAATCCAAAAAGTGTGAAAACAACTTGTGCAGAAATTCCCTCCATATTCAGTCCTTTATTCCGGAGGATCGGAGTGATATTGATAGAATTTTCCCTTGCCAGAGAAAGAGGAAAAGAGTCCTGGTCACCAACATGGCAGCAAACGCCATCAGCAATGCACCGATAGATTGGTGAAGGGCTATGATGAAGACAGCACCAATCAGCAGCCAGCGAATTATAGCGCCGCCAACCACAAGGGCGACACTTAACTTTGGATACTGAGGTGTGATTCGCTCCACAGCCCAGGCCTGTGTCTTTAAGAGAATCAAAGCTAACAGAATCCCTGTACCAGCCCAAGTGAGATAAGACAGAAAGGTCATTCGTTTGATCCTTTCTGGTCTTTGTCGTGGCGGGAGACCTTGAGTCTCAGGTTCTCGATTTCAATCAGCTTGTATAATCCAAAGTATCCAATGGAAATCCCAGCCAGGAGAAATACAATCGTAAAAATATAAGAGCTCGAAAAATGCTGATCGAGCTTGTAGCCCAGGAAAGCGCCGCCAAAAATGGGAATGGCTAACTCCCAACCCAGCGCCGTCAGGTTAATGTCTTTAATCAGACGTATTTTCTTATCAGACTTTTGTTTATCTGCCATAATTTATTTTTTTGACTTACTCACTCATTATCAGGTTCAGTATGATTTATGAGGGTTTGGATCAATCTGTCAAATTCTGTTTCCGCAGGCCGGGTTATGTCCGAGGATGTTTGTTCCACTTCTCCGGCTGTCAGGATCGTGACAAGATTATTCCTTATATCAAGCACACCTGCATGCAGATTGATGGAATTAAGATCTGCTCCCTGTTTGTAAACAACAGGCCCTTGAATTGTTTCAGCGATCAGCGGTGCATGTCCGCGGCGGATGCCTATTGTTCCACCATCAACCAGAGGGACGTTGACGGCATCCAAATTGTGGGCTTCGAGGATGATGCCCTCCGGTGAAAGGACTTTCAACCCCAGTTCATTGCCCAGGCTCATACTGCCTCTGTCTGTGTCAGGTTACGGGCTTTTTCCATGGCGTCATTAATTGTGCCGACCATATAAAAAGCCTGTTCAGGAATTGTATCATGCCTGCCATCGAGGATTTCTTTGAAGCCTCGCAGTGTTTGCTCCAATGGAACAAATTTCCCGAGATTGCCCGTAAATTCTTCCGCCGCGAACATGGGTTGTGATAGAAAACGTTGAATCCGGCGGGCACGCATTACAATTTTTTGATCGCTCTCACTTAATTCATCTACTCCCAAAATGGCGATCACATCCTGAAGTTCCTCGTATCGCGCCAGGGTTGACTTGACCTGCATGGCAATCTCATAGTGCTTTTCACCAACGATATGAGGTGCCAGGAGGGTCGAGGATGAATTGAGGGGGTCAATTGCGGGATAGATGCCAAGGTTCACCAAACGCCTTGTGAGCACTGTGGATGCATCGAGATGTGCGAATGTTGCAGTCACTGCCGGGTCGGTCATATCATCCGCAGGGACATAAACAGCCTGAATGGAAGTCACACTGCCGGAAGAGGTCGTTGTGATCCTTTCCTGCAATGCGCCCATTTCAGATTCAAGGGTGGGCTGGTAGCCCACTTCGCTGGGAAGGCGACCCAGGAGGGCGGACACTTCGGACCCGGCCTGGATATACCGGAAGATGTTATCTATGAAAACCAAAACCGGGCGACGTTCGTAATCTCTGAAATATTCGGCCATAGTCAGGGCTGTCAGCGGCGTACGAAGACGTGCGCCAGGGGGTTCATTCATCTGGCCGAAAACAAGCACTGTGGATTTCAGGACGTCCCGTTCACTTAGTTCACGGTAAAGGTCGTTGCCTTCGCGGCTGCGCTCGCCAACACCTGCAAAGACAACAATCCCTTCGTATTCAACAGTTGTATTTCGCATCAATTCGATAATGAGGAGAGTTTTACCCACACCTGCTCCTCCAAATAGCCCTATCTTACCGCCATGAGGGAAGGGGATCAAAAGATCAATGGCTTTGATCCCGGTGACAAATGGTTTGGTGACAACCTGCTGTTCGGTCAAAGGTGGTGATTTGACATGAATAGGTCGTAATCTCCCAGTGTCAACCGGCCCCTTATTGTCGATGGGTTCACCCAGAACGTTGAACATGCGGCCGAGGGTTTTCCTGCCCACCGGGACAATGATGGAATCACCTGAATCTTCGACCATCAACCCTCTTTGCAGGCCGGCTGTTGATCCCATTGCGACGGTTCTAACCGTATTGGCATCGATATGTTCCTGAACTTCAAGGATAAGGGGCTTATGATCCTCCCATACGACCTTAAGTGCATTATGAATGCTTGGCAGGTTGCCTGTCTGAAATTCGACATCCACGATGACACCCACAGCACGCACAATGACCCCATTATTCGTTGAATCCTGGAAAATTGTCTTCAATAGAGCTCCCTCATCTCTCGCTGCGATGTCAATGAATGTTCAAAATAATAAATGAATGTTAAAAAACCAAACTTAATTATCCATGGTTAGATAGTGTTTGTCAAATTACAGACGTAATATTCCGTTTGATGTTTTGTCTCATTCAAAGGGATAATGGTCAGAAGTTCTTCGGGAAGGTTCTCTACATTACCACAAGCAGGCGCTTGTACAGGCGAATGTGGGGTCTGGTACCGATCAGGAGTGGTTAGTCAGGAGCAGTCGTTGTAGCTGTCTGGGCTAATGTGGGGTAGGCGAGATAGCGTTCTGGGTACCACCCGATCCGGCCTTCGCTGTCTTGAACTTTGACCCACACCAGCCCGTTATATGTAACCGTTTCGTACAAGTCGTATAACAGCGTATTTACTGTGACCTGAGCGATAACCGGGCCGCCGGGCGACTGATAGAGATGAGTGTAGGAAGGAAGTGTTGAGCGGATCACGAACACGGACTGAGGTGTTGGCGTGCTTGGAATGTCTGTGCTGGTCATAACAGGTGGATCCGTTGGTGTGGCCGTTGGTGTTTTTGTTGGTGTGGATGTAACCGTGAAGGTCGGGCTTGGTCCGATTGTCGTAGTTGATGTTGGCGTTGGCGGGACGAGGGGGTCCACAGTCTCCGATTGGATGTGGTCAACGATGAGAGCCACGGATTTATCCAATTGGCTGACCAGGGCCTCCTGCAGGCGGACCACCTTACTATAACTCATGGGTGTGTTCGAGCGGATGGTGATCTTGAGATGAATCTCTTTTTCGATGTGGGTGATATCAAGTTCAACCAGCTCTGCATTGGGCAGATCTGCGATTTCAGTTTCAACCACATTGCGAATCAACCGGTTTTCCTGGGTATGAGTAACGAAACGTGCCCCAACAATAGTCAGCGGGATCAGGAGCAGCCCGGTGAGGATGGCTGCGATCAACAGGGTTTGGCGCGGTTTTTCAACATCCTGACGATAACGCGGTCTGAACCCTTCCAGGAAAAACACCAGTGTTGCCGCAAAGGCAATCGTAACTGCGTTTGTCAGGAACAGGAGTGACGCTCCTCCGGCAATATCCCAGCGGCCCAGCGCAATCCCAATGCCGATGGTTGAGAGGGGCGGCATGAGTGCAGTTGCAATGGCGACGCCAGGTAAAGCAGCAGACAGGTGTGGTTGAGCCATGGCGTAGGCCGCTGCGAGGCCGCCTGCCAGGGCGATAATCAGATCGTTGGGGGTGGGTTGAGTCCGGGCCAGCACCTCACTGGGGATTTCCAGCAAAGAGGGCACAAAAGGGAGATAAATATTGCTGAGTGTCAGAAGTGTAGCAAGGAGAATGGAAATGATTGCTCCCCGGATCAGGGCAGTGGCTGAATTGCGTGCAAGTTTGGTATCGGCGGTGATAGAACCCAGGCCGACACCCAGGATGGGGGACATCAAAGGCGCTACAACCATAGCGCCAATGATAACGGCGGGCGAATTATTGATCAGGCCCAGCGTCGCTATCGCACTGGATAACACGACCATGAAAAAATAATCAAATCCTGGAGAAGCAGACGTTCGGATATAGTCTAAGATATCCTTCCGGTGCTTCCGGTCGAGGGGTTTGAGATATTGCGACAGCCAGTTTTGAAACCCATTTTCCTGATCCATAGAAACCATTCTACTTTAAAATCAGATTTTATCGGATTGCATTGATGTATTTGCTTATCAGGTTAATTTCAACCAGTAGCAACCAAAAGGCTGGAGTTTAATCTTGTAGTGATCCCGGGTGATCTTTGGGAGGTCTTTTCCTGTCAGAAGATCCGTGACATTGCTGCCAGCAAAGGGGGCGAAATCCAAAGCCGGTTCCATGACGCTGTCTGTCAGATTCAGAATACAGAGGATTTGCTCACCGCCTTCTGAGCGGTGAATGATGAGTAATTCCTTTTTTTCGCGTTCCAGGAAATCATACTTGCCGGTCGCCAGGACGGGGTAGGCCTTGCGTACGGCGATTAAGTGCCGCATTTTATTCAGTAATGAATCAGGATCATCCGATGCCGCAGAGACATTAACTTCTTCATATTCATAAGAATACTCCCCCTCACTGATCAGAGGTGCATAGAGGTCTTCTGGCGGTGCATCCGAGAAGCCGGCATTTACGCTGTTATCCCACTGCATGGGTGTGCGGACACCGTTCCTGTCCGGCAGCCAGATATTGTCCCCCATGCCGATCTCGTCGCCGTAATAAATGATCGGCGCACCGGGCAGGCTGTACAGAAGGGAATTCGCGCACAGGATTTTCCGGTGGTCATTGTCAAGCAGAGGAGCCAGCCTCCGGCGGATTCCAAGGTTCAGGCGCATCCGTGGATCAGGGGCATATACCGACCACATCCACTGGCGTTCTTCTTCTGTGACCATTTCGAGGGTTAATTCATCATGGTTGCGCAGGAACGTGCACCATTGGGTGCCTTTGGGGATCTCCGGGGTCTGGTCCATGATCCACTGGATTGGGGTTGAGTCGCCTTTACGGAGAGCCATGAAGATCCTGGGCATGACGGGGAAATGAAATCCCATATGGAATTCATCACCGTCTCCAAAATACTCCCGGACGTCCTGAGGCCATTGGTTAGCTTCCGCCAGCAAGATTTTCTCTTCATAATTGGCATCCAGATATTGACGGATGGATTTGAGAATCTCATGGGTCTCCGGTAGATTCTCGCAGTTAGTCCCCTCGCGTTCAATCAGGTATGGGACGGCATCTGCACGGAATCCATCAATTCCCAGATCCAGCCAGAACTTCATGACCTTGAGCATTTCTTCCCGTACTTCTGGGTTGTCATAGTTCAGATCCGGCTGGGTGGAATAAAACCGATGCCAGAAATACATCCCGGCTTCTTCATCATAAGTCCAGTTGGATTCTTCGGTATCGAGGAAGATGATCCTGGCGTCGGCATATTTGTCTTTTGTCTCCGACCAGACATAATAATCCCTGTATTTAGAATTTGGATCAGAGCGAGAGGCCTGGAACCAGGGATGTTGATCGGATGTGTGGTTGAGTACCAGGTCTGCAATGATGTGCAATCCCCTTTGATGAGCTTCTTTGATCAACGTTTTGAAATCTTCGATTGTGCCATAATCCTCATGGACGCCATAATAATCCGCGATATCGTAACCATCATCTTTGAGGGGTGAGGGGTAGATCGGCAGGATCCAGATGCAGTCAACACCGAGGTCTTTAATATAATCCAGTTTGGAGATCAGACCAGGCAGATCCCCCTTGCCATCGGCATTCGAATCACAAAAAGCCCTGATGTGGACCTCATAAAAAAATGCGTTCATATACCAGGGTTTCCGGTCAGTCGCCATGATTTCCTCCAGAATAGGTAAAGGTAAATTAAGTATAGCTTTATCATAAAACTCAGGCAAGCATGAAAAGGACCGATCAGGATGGATATTCTAGCAGAGAGATTTCTTCTGCAATCAGCCGTGGTTGCTGCCATGCCTGGTCAAGTTCAATTTTCCCCTCCACCAGAAATGGGCCTGTTTCCATGAGATAGGATTGGACCCTGATATAGAGCTGCGGCGGGATCAGGATTTGCAGTGAACCCTCTAAGTCTTCAAGATTGAGGATCCCTATCCTCTGGCCTGACCGGCTGCGGACCCGTCGAAAGGTCTGACGCATACCAGCGACTTTGACTTTTTCTCCGATCAGGTCTTTCGCTTCGAGGGTATTGATCGCACCAATTGATTTGAGGTCATCTGCCAATTGTTCCAGCGGTGAAATGCCCAGACCGACCCCAAGTATTTCAAGCTGTGCTTTTTGTTTCGTTTCTTCGGACCATGCTTCTTCGCTGTGGACAGGGTTGAATAACTGCATCTGGCCTGGCGGCCGCCTGTGTTCGATCCGATCCAGCCCTTCCGGTATGGTGGTCAGTCCCTCCAATGCTCCGCACATCACCAGGTGTTGAGCTTCTTTCCGTTGAGGATCGACCCTGAGCAAAAAATCCTCCAGAGAATGAAACGGACGGTTCTGGCGTATGGCTCTAATGGTCTTTTGGGTGAGATCCCGCACCTGGTCCAGCCCCATATAAAGTTGGGGTTCTCCCTTTGGATAGGTCACTTTGAATCGATTATTGGAATGATTGATATGAGGCGGGTGGAGAGGCAATCCGAGCCTTCGAGCCTCCATCAGATAAACCCGTTGAGAATAATATCCACCACCAAATCCGAGAACGGCTGCCATGAATTCCGCAGGATAATGGGTTTTACACCAGGCGGAATTCCAGGCCAGCTGTGCATAGGATGCTGCATGGGCTTTTGGAAATCCATAACCGGCAAATGCTGCCATCATTTCCCAGATTTGTTCTGCGGTCTCCTTTGGGACATTGCGCCGTTCTGATGCGCCTGAGATGAAATTCTGCCGAAGGGTGTCCATGACTTTGCCGGGATCGAAATGGCTCATCGCCCGGCGCAGAATATCCGCCTGGGAAATGGATAAACCGCCCAGTTCGTGTGCGATTCTGAGGACCTGCTCCTGGTAAAGAATGACACCCAGGGTGCTGTCCAGCAAGTCTGAAAGGGACTCATGGATATGGATAACCTCTTCCTCCCCACGGAAACGACGGACGAAGGCATCTCTCAGGCCGCCTCGTAAGGGACCCGGGCGGTAAAGCGCCAAAGCGGCCATGATATCCTCAAGTGATTTCGCGTTGATCTCCCGCAAGGTTGATCGCATGCCAGGGCTTTCAATCTGGAAACAGCCGATGGTCCGGGCTTCATTGATTGTGCGGGTAGTTGGCGCATCTTCAAGCGGTATTTTTCCCAGCACCTCCAGACCGGTTGAGAATTCTCTCAACCGCCAGGATTGAATCCTGTCAGCCACTTCACCCAGGACGGTCAGGCCTCGGATTCCAAGGAGATCAATTTTTACCATGCCCAGCTTTTCAATCCCCTCAAGATCAAACTGAGCGTGGTTGATATTGAGTGTACTGGAATGAATCAGAGGGATTAAGTCCGTGATGGGGAAGGGGGCAATGATAATGCCGCCCGGATGGACCGAAAGGTGGCGCGGCATGTCCAGGATTGCATAGGCATCCGCAATGATGTCTTTAATAATAGGTATGGATTGTGTTCTGAGAAGCGTGTCAAATGGATTCGCTTCACCCTCTCCCCGCTGAAACCCGAAGGAAGACGGTAATTTTTTTGAAAGCTGACGGATTGTTTCAGGCGAGAGGCCATAGGCTTTGGCGACGTCGCCCAGGGCCGACCTGGGGCGATAGCGATTGATCGTCCCGACCATCGCAACCCGGTCATGCCCATAGGCGTCGAAGACATACTGGATGACTTCATCGCGGCGGTGAGAAGCAATATCCGTGTCGATGTCCGGTGGTTTCTTTCTGGCTGGGTTCAAAAACCGTTCAAAGTAGAGATTGAGGGCCAGCGGATCAGGGGATGTGATGTTCAGACAATGTGCGACAAGAGAAGAAGCTGCGGAACCACGGGAAGACGTGGGTATCCCACGCCTCCGGGCATGGTTGAGGACGTCTTCCACGATCAGGAAGATCGGCTCATACTTCATCCCTGTGATGATATCCAGTTCGTACTCGAGTCGTTCAATGATATCTGGGGTCAGGTTGGTGTAGTGTCCTTTAGCACCCTGAAAGGCTTTTTCGCGTAAGAAGTCCGCCTGTGATTGCCCCTGGGGTGTTGGGAATTCCGGGAAATGAGTTTCGCCAAGGGGAAGCTCCAGGTTACAGCGCTCGGCGATCTGGACCAGGTTGTCCAGTGCCTGCGGCAGGTCCTGGTAGCGGTAGGCAAAGTCATCTTGCGCGGGAAAGTGCGCGCTGCCTGGCGGAAGCAGACTTCTAGCAAGGTTGTCGATCAATGTCCCGTGCTTGATTGCTGTGAGGGTGCGATATCTGTTTTGGTCGAAAGGTTTGGCGTAAAAAATGTTTTGAGATGCGATGAGGGGGAGGTTGTGCCGGGTTGCCTGCTCGATCAGGGCTGACTCATTTTTTAGTGGACCTTCGGTGAAGCGTTGGATTTCAATAAAGAGATCATCACAGAAGATAGATTTGAGGTCCTCAAAATACTGATCGGTGAGGTGTTGCGCGTTTGGGCTTGAGCGAAGGAGGTCATAAAAAAGGCCCCGGTAATCCCCCGCAACAGCGATCAACCCCCTGACATGCGTTTTGAGTTCGTTGGTCGTGATTGGCGTTTTCTTGATGAGCATCCGGCTGCTCAACCGGCAGAGGTTTGACCATCCGTCTCTGTCTTTTGCCAGGAGGGTCAGTTTTCCGTTATACCCATGGAATGTAAGATCAATTTCAAGCCCCAGGAGGGGTTTGATTCCTGCAGCTTTGCAGGCCTCATAGAATTCTATTGAACCTGTCAGATACGCATGATCTGTCAAACCCAGACAGGTTACCCCATTTTCGACAGCCAGCTCGACAAGGGAATTTGGAGAAAGGAGGGATTCGAGGAAACCGTAATGGGAGTGGGTACGCAGATAAGGGAGGTTCTTGGCGGGCATCAGGATCCGTCGCAATTAGTGAACAAATATTCTAAAATAATTATAAAGAGGTTTAGTGGATAATGCAAGCAGGAGAAAGTGAACCAAAAAATTCGTATAGAGAAAACCAGGATGAGCATCTGATTGCTCATCCTGGGATCACTTGCAGGAAATGTTAATTTTCCAACCGGGGTTTGCGGCTATTCTCCCCGGATAAAGGCTTCTGTTTTGTCCCGGGCGATGTGGTCCTGGTACTGCTCCGGCGGGGTCTTCATGAAATAGGAGGAAGGCGCGAGAAGGGGGCCGGCCATCCCGCGATCCAGCGCGATCTTGCAGCAGCGGACAGCGTCAATGATCACGCCGGCGGAGTTGGGGGAATCCCATACTTCAATTTTTGCCTCAAGGTTCAACGGGACGTTCCCAAAGGTCGTGCCTTCCATCTTGATATGACAGAATTTTCGATCCGTCAGCCAGGGGACATAGTCGCTGGGGCCAACATGGACATCATCACTGGGCAATTCGTAAGGCAGCATGGAGGTTACC
>Ga0334900_1002598_pt1 | contig 15653 bp, 16 predicted proteins | sample GraSluR3_MG_2_FD_207231 | JGI IMG/M metagenome (GOLD analysis project Ga0334900, IMG submission 207231) | Sludge microbial communities from methane-producing bioreactor in Wageningen University, Netherlands - Granular Sludge_31_08-R3 | ecosystem: Engineered > Bioreactor > Anaerobic >...
CATTCCATGCCGAAAGAAAATGATTGAATACAAAACGAGAACAACCAATCGTCTTAGCAATTAATATTTCCTGTTGGCTATTCGGATAGATTCGGAATTTGTAGGCTTTATTCACTAACATTGATTTTCACCTCCTTTTTATATATACTATTAGAATATTCTTTTGATTGATGAATGTCAAAAGAATATACGTTGAAGGGAGGAATCATAGTGGAGCGTATACCAAAATTAATTAAATTTCCTGTGGATTTAGTAGTAAGAATTGAGGAATATCAAGAAAAAAACAATATATCTACCTTTTCAGGGACGGTTTATGAGTTAATTCGCAAAGGATTAGAAAAGTAATGGATTATATTTCCGAAAACCACAGTAAGCATCTGTTGGCCTGTCACTTAATATTCGTTTGCAAATACCGTAAAAACCTCTTGGGTCATGTAGGTCAATTCGTTAAGTCTGAAGTCTATTCTATTTCAGGTAGATACGGGTGGAGAATTATCGAACAAGAGATAGACCAAGACCACATTCACATCTTAGTCCGATATTCTCCAAAGTGGAGCGTTCTTGAAATTGTTAGATTGCTAAAGCAATTAACGACTTATAGAGCGTGGGAAAAGTATAATGATTATCTGTCAAAACACTTTTGGAAGGAACGTACTTTTTTAGAGTGATGGATACTTCTCTTGTAGCATTGGGAACGTTAGCAAAGATACCATTCAAAAATATATTCAAACACAAGGAAATTAGGGCTTACATCCCCTAGCCTAAAGGCATAGGGGTTTTACGCCCCTCCCTATAAATCACTGTGCCTAACCTATCGTATTCTTGAGTATAAGTGCCATATTCAGAAGTTTCTATACTAACTAGGTCACTCAGTGTATTACTAAGAATGTCATTCTTCTCTGCTATAAAAATAGAGAATTATATTTCACTAATTTCCTCAATCCCATATAAACTATGATCATACAAAAATGTCATGTTTGCGTTTGCTTTGTTTCCAGCTGTTAAGTCTTGTGACATAATTGCATCTACCATATATCCGTTTATAGATTCATTTCTTGTTTGCACTAGCAAATCTCTATCAGTATTGTTTTCTAATAAAAGCACTAGTTTAGTCCCTAAAAACCCTCCCTGGTTAAGTGCCATAGCTGTTATAGTCACATCATTTTGGTAAAGAACAGTCTGATCAATCGTGGAAAATCCAATACCCTCTTTAACACTTTCGCTTTCTTTAAGTAGTTTTTTTGATATCTCGGGTAGAGCTTCTTCACAACCAGTTATAAAAAGTAATGTAAAAGCTAATAAGAGCGCTGCTACTCTCATCCTTGTTATTCTCACAATATTATTCTTTTTCAAGTTCTCTTCATCTAAAATAATATCATTGTCTATCTATTGCCATCTTATACATATTTAATCTTGTCTTATTACGATTCTTTTACTTGCTGATTCAACAATCATATTAATTAAGTTTTCATATGAATACCCATACAACTTAGCTAAAATGGGGAGATCTGAGTGAACTGGATTAAGCCCTGCAAGTGGATTGGCTTCTATAAAGTTAGGTTCGTCATTACTATCTAACATAATGTCAATTCTTCCACAGTCCCTTCCTCCAAGAGCCCTCCAAGCTTTTATTGCAAGCTCTTGACATCTCAACGCTATGTCCTCTTCAACTCTAACATACCTAACTGTTTCTAAGTACTTTTGCTTTGCTTCATAAGAATAGCCTTCAGCAATCTTACTCTTATCAACGATAATTTCAATTGTCCCTATAGCTTTTGCCTGCTTTCCTGTTCCTATAATACCAACAGTGAACTCTCTACCTATCATAAGTTCCTCAATTAAAACAGGTTGCTTATATTTTTCTAACATAAGATTTACATGTGTGAAGAGATCATCTCTATAGTTAATTATAGATGTATAATCTATTCCCTTACTTGTACCTTCAGCTATAGGCTTTATAAAATATGGTGGAGCAAAGTTTATATCTTCAATATCATTAATATCTTCAATTACTACAAACTTAGGAGTTTTTAGCCCTGCATCACGTATTATCTTTTTTGTAATACCTTTGTGTAAACACATAGTTAGCGTTAGCGGGTCTGAAAAAGTATAAGGAATATCATATGCATCAAGCAATGCTGGTATTCTTGCTTCTCTACTAAAACCTTTCAACCCCTCTGCTATATTAAAAACAAGATCCCACTTTTTATTATTTGATAATGCTAAAACTAAACTACTAATTCCTCCAATTTTCTCTACTGCATGCCCTTGTTTTTTTAGAGCCTCAACAATTGCATTGATAGTATCCTCACTATCAAGTTCTGCTGTTTCTTCATCAGATAAACCTTTTGCTAGATATTCAACCTTTAAATCATAGGTTATTCCTATTAACATCTATTACACCTGCTTTTGTATTTGATATTTGCATTATATCAAAACTATATGTTTTAGCTACTCTATTTTTCTTTAATAACAATCTCATACTTATCATCTATATGTTTAGCAGCATTTAGTTCATTCTGACAGTGAGGACATACTACTAAGCAAATGTTTCCTTCATTTTCTTCTTTCTTTTGCAAAACCTCCATAAAACCAGTTGAAATAATACCTGTAGGTATTGCAACAATGCCAATTCCAAGTAGTGCAATTACACTAGCAAGCAGTTTCCCTATTCCTGTAACAGGGTAAACATCGCCATAACCTATTGTAGTCAAAGTTGCTATTGCCCACCGAAATGTTAATACAATATTTGGAAAGGCTTCTTCTTGAACATGCCCTTCTGCGTAAAACATCATAATTGACGACATGACAACTAAAAAGAATGTGATTAAAATCGTTGCCACTAAAGTTTCCTTTTTGTTTGATAATACTTTCCCAATTAGACTAAATGACTGCGAATAGCGATTAAACTTGAACATTCGCAAAAATCTTGTGACTCTCAACATCCTTAAAAATCTTAAATCTAGCCTAACAATAAAAGGTAGATAAAAAGGCAAAATTGCCACTAAATCTATTACAGCCATTGGGGACAATAGGTATCTTTTTATTGCAGTGATTCTTGTAATGTTCTCATTTTTATACAAAATATCTGAGGTCCAAATTCTCAATATATATTCTATAGTGAATACCATTACACTAAAGATTTCAAAAACTCTAAAATGAACAGTATACACACTGTAGAGTTCACTAAAAGATTCTAGTATTATTGACGTCACATTTAGTACTATTAAAAAAATAATCATAGAATCAAATATAAAACTTGCTCGATCTTTTGTATCTGCTTTCTCAATAATCTCAAATATCCGAACCTTAGCTCTTTCCATTTACACACCTCCTAACATATATAGTTAATACTTCTTATTTCTATATTTCTTATATGTTTCCTTTTATAAATGCGGTTTTTTTACCTTAACCAAAGAATTGTTTAACAATAAGTTGTGGTATATAATAATCTTAGAACTAAACACTTGTGGAGGTGAGCCTTTAATGCATGACCTTAAAGAATCCTTGCAAAAATGCATAGGAGTTTTATGCGGGGTATCTGTTTGTGAAACTCAACTAAATAAACTTTTGCAAATAGAGGAAAAAGTAAAGACGCAAGAAATTATTGTATCTGTCATTGGTCAATTTAAAAGAGGCAAATCAACTTTCATAAATACAATTTTAAAGTCTGACATACTACCAGTAGGTATTATCCCAATAACCTCTGTTCTAACAAAGATTCGATATGGTTCTGAATTAGCAAAAGTATATTTTAAAGATGAAAAAGAAAAGCTCGCTCCTCTTCGCTCATTAGGAAAATACATTAGTGAACTAGAAAATCCTAATAATATTAAAGGTGTAGAAAATGTTGATATTTTTTTGCCAGTAGATTTTCTTAGTAACAATGTAACTATTGTTGACACACCAGGGGTGGGATCAATCCATGAGCATAACACTGATATAGCTTATTCACATGTTCAAGATAGTGACGCTTTGATATACATGCTATCAGTTGATAGTCCGATTAATGAAATAGAACTTAGTTTGTTAAGAAATGCTGGAAGTCACGCATCAAAAATTTTCTTTGCTGTTAATAAAATAGACACAATTACTCCTTCAGACTTAGAAGAATACATTAATTATTGTCAAGATGTCTTATCTAAAACACTAGGCATAGATAAAATTAATATTTATGCAATTAGTGCTACTCATGAAATTGGAGTAGACAGAATGTTAACAGATATAGAAAATTATCTTAATGGCAATAAAGAAGATTTACTGCGGGTTTCAATTGATAAAAAGCTCATAAGACTAGCAAATGAATCTATATCTCAATTAAGGCTATATAAAAAAATTCTCACGTCACCACTTCATGAGCTAAATAACATGCAAAATGAACTTGCTCAGAAAATACGAGTTTTAGAATCAGATATAGAATCTGCTGCTTGGCTATTAGATAAAGAAGCAGAAGAAAAAATAGTAGCCCTAAGATCATATATTATTAGTCAAGGAGATCAATTAAACAGAAATACTCTTGATAAGCTTAATTCTATATATAGTAATAGCCAGCCATTTGACCCTAATAAATTATTAGAAGAGTTTAGTAAATTTATCAATATAGGGTTAGCTAATCAGCTATACACTCTAAATTTTAAAGGTGAATCACGCCTTAATGATTTTTATTTAGAGTTGACAAAAAAAATAACAAACCAGATTAAGAATGTTGAGGAAAGTGTAAGCGAGATGTTTGAGGACCTCTTTAGTGTGGAATACACATATTCAGTAACTGATATTTTACTGTCAGAAAAAGAAGATTTCTATGTCAGTGTTAAGCCTTTAACTGAGGATATTAACCTAAACAAAGTAGTACTTATGATGCCAAATGGATTTGTAAATAAAAAAATTTATGAAAATAGTAAGGCTAAAGTAGAAAAGGATATAGACAGCAATATCAACAATATGATGTATAACTATCGCTACAAGTTAAAAGAGAGCATACGTGGAATGAAATATACCCTGAATGAAGATGTTGGCACTTTAAATGAAGATATTAAAAAACTTCTTGATAAAATTAAATCTGAGAAGGATTTACTCTCCGAGCAAACTTTAACGAAACTTAGACTTATTGATGGTAGTGTAAAATATTTTGTGTACATTTAGAAATCCTTTCACAAGAGTAATTAATAGGATAAAATTTAATTATGAAAGTGGAGGATTTTTTTATGGCTAGAAAAGAGAGTATCAAAGAGTTAGTAAGTCAAGTGATGAAGGATCAAGGTGTTGAAGGATTAGCAGATCTTCAAGGAGTATTGAAAGAAATGCTGAAATCTGGAGTTGAAGAGCTACTTAGCGCTGAGTTAGAAGATGAGTTAGGTTACAAGAAATATGAAAGAAAGACTAATAAGAATAGCCGTAATGGCAGTTCAAAGAAGACAGTTAGATCTGACTACGGAAGCCTTGATTTAGACATTCCTAGAGATAGATTAGGGGAGTTTGAACCACAGGTAGTACCAAAGCACTCAAAAGACATTTCAGCAATAGAAGACAAAGTTATTTCAATGTATGCAAAGGGAATGAGTCAAAGAGATATATCAAAACATATAGAAGACATATATGGCATGCCACTTTCAGCCACTCTAGTGTCTAAAATGACAGATAAAATCATACCATTAGTAGAGCAATGGCAAAGTAGAGCGTTAGAGGAAAGATATCCATTTATCTTTATGGATGCTATACATTACAAAGTAAAACATGATAATAGAATAGTTAAGAAAGCAGCATATGTGGTATTAGGGGTTAATTCTGAAGGTTTTAAGGACATACTAGGTATCTGGATAGGAGAAAATGAGTCAAGTAAGTTTTGGTTAAAGATATTAACTGACCTTAGAAATAGAGGTGTTAAGAAAGTAGATATCTTTAGCGTGGATGGATTAACTGGTTTTAAGGAGGCAATATTAGCATCATACCCTGACTCAATAATTCAAAGATGCATTATACATCAAATTAGATCTTCAACCAGGTATGTTTCATACAAGGATATTAAGGCATTAATGAAGGACTTGAAGGCAGTATATAAAGCACCAAATGAAGAAGAAGCATATCGTAATCTAGAGCTATTCAAAGAGCAATGGAATCAACATTATCCAACGTGTGTAAAATCATGGTATGAAAACTGGGATGTTATATCTCCATTTTTCATGTATTCAGAAAACATCAGGAAAATAATGTATACAACTAATATTATTGAGAACTTGCATCGTAAGTTTCGTAAAGTGACTAAGGGAAAAGCTATTTTTAGTACTGATATGGCATTAGCTAAAATGTTGTATCTTGTTTCTCAGGATGCTATTTCTAAATGGTCCCGCAGAGTGAATAACTGGGACCAAATTGTACATGAGCTGTCAATCTTACATGACAGCCCATTATCAACCTAACTATTTACTTGCTCTTGTGATTTATTTCTTTATTAATTTACACAAAACTATTTACAGTCTCTTATTGATGAGTCTATAGATGAACTACAGTCTACTATAAAAGCAATAGAAAGCTAATTACTTGTACTCTATTGCTTTTTGCTTGCAGTTTCTTTCACATTCAAAGCAAACTAAACAATCATTTTGCTTGATATAATGTTTTTCTTTTTTTTCCACAGCATGTCCCTTACATACTCTTTTGCAAATTGAGCAGTTGTTACATTTATCTTCATCAACAACCATCTTAGTATTAGCTGTTTTTGAGCTTATATTTAAAATAGTTCCATATGGACATAAATATCTATGCCATAGCTCTTGATGAAAAAAGATAGATAAAACAACCCCAAATACAAAAAGCACAGGTAACACTGGCAGTTTTCTACCTGTCTTAATTACTATAATAAATATTGCTATAAAGCCTATTAGAAAAATTACTCTTGTAACTTTATATGCTAAAAATTTCGGGTATTTCATATCTTTTACTTCTAATTTCTTTTTTATATAGCTTATCGTTTGAATAGCTGTGTTTATTGGGCAAATGAAACCACAGTAAACTCTACCTTTTAAAAAGCTAATTGCTATGCCTGCAAGAAATATACCCATCCAAACTTGAATTCTTCCTGCTTTAATCAACACAAAAAAAAGCACTAGAAATGCTATCTGAATTAATAAATGAATAGATTTTTTCAACATACTCACCTACACTTTCCTAACTTAAGTATAATCTATCCCTACACAAAAAAGAGTTACCTAAGTAACTCTTAATTTATAATATTAACTTTTTTTACTAAACTATAAAAGTTTGTCCTATTAAACTCCAAAAATACCAACTCAGAATCTAATACACCTAGCATTCTTACTCTTGTATCTGATTGGTAAAGCAGCTTTGGATTAAAGTCTTCATCAAATATAACCAACTTATTGTCTGCGCTTAAAATATGATAATCCTCATATTCAATTATTTGCTCAAAAGACTTTGCTGCTGTTAATACTCTTGTATTAGTATTTATATCTAGCTCAAATTCTAGCTCATCAATGTTCTCAAGAACATCATAATAGACATAATATGATTCACTTGAACCATCTCGTTTAGTACCCCGCACTAATAAGTAATTATTTCCCAGGAAATAATTATCCGCATGAGTAAGATCTACTTCTCTCATATTAAAAATCATAAGCCTATGATCTAATGCTAGATCATAAATCTGAAAACTTCTTGTTTCGTTATCTAAAAAAGCAACCTTGTCTTTAAGAACCCATGAAATCACTTCGCCTGTGATTTCATCAGAGAGATTATAAAATCTTTCTTCACTTCCGTTATATATATACATTTCGTTGCCAATGCTAAAAGCTACTCTCTCTCCGTCTATTTCTGGTAATAGCTTTACTTGCATATCTGTTGATACCTCTAGCTCTAATAGCTCTTCTTTTAAAAGCTCTCCATTTAGAGAAAAGATTTTTAAAATGTACTCATTTTTTATGTTGCCTTCAGTCTCATTATTTGATGTGGATTCTTCCCCTACTCCTTGTTTTCCTTCGATTGAGTAAATGTAGTTGTTGTTTGCTTCAATCTTAACAATAGGACCTTCTGTTAGTTGCGATGAGCTACCATCAAACTTATAAATAAAAAGATTTTCTCCGTCAAGTACTAAAAGGCCTGTACTATCTTTAAGCCACCTCAAACTAACTTGCTCAAAATTACTAGCAGAAGCTCTAAGCTCTATATCAACAACTGCCCTATTCTCTTCTAGTGAATGAACAACAAGCACCTCATCATGCATATACGCAAGATATGTCCCATCAGGCGAAAGTTCAGGCTCTGCCGAGTAATTATAAATAGGCATAGCTACTTCCTCATCAAATAATGCTGCTAACCTTAAGCTCTTGTTAACTACTATTTCTTGTGTTGCTTGGTAACTATCAATGTTATCCCAGCCAACAAACATGTATCCTTCATTTGGAATAGCTCGAATTGTAATAGTCTCCCCGTGGACGAATGTTCCTCCTCCAGTTACATTCCCTTTGTTGTAATCTTCTGTACTTACATTTACTAAATGCTCTCTAGGATGAAACACAGCAGTAAAACTTTTCCTATTATCTAATTTGAATAAATACCTCTCATCATTTGAAATAACTTCACCATTTTCTTCCCAGCCAATAAATTCATAGCCAACATTAGGTATAGCTTCAATCGTTATTATGCTATCCCTAACAAATTGCCCATCTCCCTTTACTTCCCCTGCGTCCTTATTATTTACATCTAAATAGACTTCTAAGACACTACTGCAAGAGGTTAATCCTAGGAGTATTATTACTAGCAAAATGTATTTAGTTTTATTTCTTAATGATATTCTTTTAAATATCATTTCTGCACTTCCAATCTAATTATTTTTTAAATTTCTATCCAATACTTTCTCTTCATTCCATCTCTAGGCTGCATGAATCTACCCCAGCTAAAGCCTTGTTCTATTAAGTAATCATGAATGCTGTTATCCTTGTCTGAGTTTCCTGGACACAACACAATCTGCCCAGCATCTTTGGCAACTCTTCTTAGTTCATCAATCTCTTTTTTTATGTCATCTCCTACTACATGACCTGCCATAACTATATCCGCAAAATTACTCTCAAACGGGATATCCTCTATTACCCCATCTACAACATAAAGATTACCTATACCTAATTTCTTTGCTTTTTCCTTTAGATAATATCTTAGATTACTAACTGGTTCAACTGCATAAACTGCTTTTGCTTCTTTTGCTACAACTAACGCCAGCCTTCCTGTTCCAGCGCCAATATCAAGTACTACCTTATCTTTAAAGTTAGCTATATCTGTTAACTCATTAGAGTCCCAAGCTAAGAATGGTTGCTGATCATAAATTTTTGGTTTGATGACATAAACAATCCAATCATTTATTTTATTTAAGACCTTCTTCTCTGATTCTCTTATTTCTTCTTCACTAAATTGCCTATCTTTAACTGAGCTAACTGCTTTTGTGATAAAACCAGAAATTTCAGGGCACTTATTTATTATATACCAAAGCACTACGGTATTATTATTAAGAGCTATCCCTAAATCTTTTTCAATATTGTTAATTTTTGCTAACCAACTTAGCTGTACTCTTTCTAGTAGTAACAGAGAGTTAAATGAAATATCTTCTACATCAATCCAATACACCATGATTTCCTCCAATTTCTAGTACACATTTTATCATATCTTATTATACATACTAACACTAAGTGATACTAATAAATTTAGTACAGAGGTATGTGACTTTTTCACTTACTCTATTGTTCATAAAAGTTATATTTTATTTGGTATATGCAGAGATGATTAAAGCACTTTACCTTGATATAGTGATAATTGTTGCTATTTCTCTTCCTGTTAACATATAATGTAATATATATAACAAAAAAACAAAAAAGTTTAAGGGGGATTTATATGAGTCATATTCACATTCCAGATGGGATTATTCCTTTATATATTTGGATTCCAGCGTATTTAATAACTTTTGGAATTATTTTTCTAATATCAAAAAGCATTAACAAGGACCATGTAAAAAAATTATTGCCTTTAACTGGTGTTATGGCAGCACTCATGCTAATAGGTATGTCTGTTCCATTAGTGATTATTCCTGTACATTTAAGCTTAGCTGTACTTACAGGTATATTAATAGGTCCAAAACTAGGCTTTATTGTAGTCTTTGTTGTCAGCTTGATACTGGCAACTTTTGGGCATGGTGGCTTTACTATTGTTGGCATCAACTCCCTTGTAATAGGCTCAGAAGTTTTTATTGGGAGCATGCTCTTTAAACTACTTGGTAGAAAGAGAAAACTTATAGGAGTTGTTATCTCAACGGTAATTGCTTTGATAGTTTCTATTGCTCTTATGTTTTCAGTGGTTGGATATGCTGCAGGGTTTTCGTATGCAATCCCCCACACTCATGTGGAAGACGAACATCATGAAGAACATCTAGAAGATGAGCACCATGAGCATGACCATGAACACTTAAGTGAGGCAATAAGTGAAGTTAATTACCTATTCTTTACAGGATGGATTGCTCTAATATTAATTTTTGGCTTTGGAGTTGCTTTAGAAACAATAGTAACTGCATTAATTGTAATGTTCTTTTACAAAGTAAGGCCTACACTAGTTGACAGTAAATATAGTCCTGCAGATAGTTAGGGTGATATTAAATGCATATTGCTGATATTGATTACTTATCTATTTATGGTGACAGTCCTATACATAAAATTACAGCAACAGCAAAAGTTATTTTTTCACTTTTGTTGTTGACTAGTATTATTCTTAGTGCAAGCTTAATAAAACTTGCACTAATTTCTATATTATTAATAGCTCTATACAAAAAAGCAAATTTATCGCTAAGCATTGCTCGGATTGCTATTTACCCCGCTTTTTTTGCAATTATATTTGCACTTTTAATGAGCAGACAGGGAATCACTCACAGCTTTATTGTTATGTTTAAAGCAGTTAATGCTGCCTTGACTATGATTTTTCTCATAACAACCACACCATATGTTGAGATCTTCTCTATAATGGGTAAGTTTCTTCCAAATTTATTAGTTGATGTTTTCTTAATAACATACAGGTCATTTTTTATATTGCTTGAAAAAATAAGTAACCTTCTAAGAACTGTAAAAGTAAAAGGAGGATATAGGCCACATAATTTTGTAACGAACATAAAGACAATTGCTGCTGTTTTAGGAACATTAATACTTCAAGCAATTGACATGAGTGAAAGAATGTATAAAATACTCGAGCTTCGAGGCTATAATGGGAAGATCCCAGTGGAAGCAAATTTTAAAATTAGTCAAAAAGCTGATTACATATTGATAGTAGGTGGTCTAATTATTTTAATAGGGGTGATATTACCATGGAACATATTATAAAAGTTGATTGTTTAAAACATGTATATCCAGATAAAACAGAAGTTAGCGCTTGTGGCTTAGCTTTTACTGTCCATCGTGGGGAACGTGTAACTATACTAGGGCCAAATGGTGCGGGAAAAACTACTTTATTAAATCATATAATAGGATTACTAAAACCAATCGATGGAGAGGTATCTGTCTTAGGTATGTCACCATTTGAAAACTTCAATGAACTTAGAAAGCATATGGGCGTCGTGTTTCAAAATGTTGATGAGCAAATTATTGGCCCAACGGTATATGACGATATCGCTTTTACACCTAGAAGTGAGGGCTTGAAAAAGCCAGATGTAGATAAGCTTGTCAAAGATATTGCAAAAGAGTTTGATATTTTACATCTTCTTGACAAAATTCCTCATTATCTGAGTGGTGGGCAAAAGAAAAAAGTTGCTTTAGCTGGTGCATTAGTTATGAAACCAGAGTTTCTAATACTTGATGAGCCCTTTGATTCGCTTGATACAAAATCTAAAAAAGAAATAATTGATATTCTTAATCGAATAAACAAAGAGCTCAATACTACTTTAATTACAACTACTCATGATATTAATATAGTGCCAAGTATTTCTGACGTTATTTATGTGTTAAATGATGGTAAAATTATTACAAAAGGGAATCCACACCATGTGTTTTCTCAACTTGAAATATTAAAGGAAGCTAGTTTAGAAAAGCCAATTTTATCTGAGTTGTTCTATCAATTGAAAGAACTTGGCTATATAGTAGACATTCCATTTACGATAAAGGATGCAAAAGAGAAAATTATTCAATTAATCGAAAAAGGGCCTAATAATTAGAGCCTTTTATTGTTATACTGTTATGTATGAAAAAGGCAAATTTTAAGAGGTGACTACGATGTATGACAATGCCCACTATAACGGATCTGTAAAAATTGCACCTGCTGCTAATTACCTATCAGGGAGTTTGCAAATCTCTGTCAGTACAAATCAAGAGAAGCAAGAACACAAATTTATAATTCAAAAGAGTATAAGTATTAAAGGACTAGAATGTGCGGGTCTTATTAAGTACAAGACTCTTCAGGGAAATAATAACCCTTTTATGGAGGATGCTAAAACTATCGTCTTATACTTTGATAAGCCAGTTAAGGAATTTAGCTTTATACTTTTTTATAATCTTAAATTTGCTATCAACGGAAAATGGGAAACTAATAGAATCACCAGAGACTGGACAGAACTTGGCATCTATGCCCCATGGTATCCTTATTTTAATAATGCAAAGGTTACATATGAATTGACTATAAACATTGTAGGAGATTATGAGCTGATAAGTATTGGGGATCTTAAGAAAGAAACTAATTATAAATTGGTTTGTAAAACTCCACAGATTAGCATACTACTCTTAGTTGCAAATAAGTTTAATTCTTTGATTTCCCCAGATAATACTATAAATGTTCATTGGCCAGATGGATTAGCAGATCAATACCCAAAGCATTTACTTGAAATATCACAAGATATCTATTTTTCTTTAACTGAAATGCTTGAACCTACTAATGAAAGTAAAATTAATATGATTATTGCTAATAGAAATAAGGCTGGCGGATATGTTAGAAGAAATTATATTATTATGCAAAACAAAGAGAAGCTAGGTGATAATGAAGGATTATTTAAGTGGCTATCACATGAGTTTGGTCATATATGGTGGTATAAAGCGGATACAAATACTTGGCAAGATTGGCTAAATGAAAGCTATGCAGAATACTATAGCCTTCAAATAATAAAAAAATATAAAGGTGAAAATGCGTATCAAAGCATTATTCATAAAAAAGAGAAAACAAGCGAAAATAAACCGCCTATAAAAGAAATTAGTCGTCGTTCTGACGATGCATATACTGTTTTATATGATAAAGGTTGTTTACTCTTGATATCTTTAGCAAACTTTGTCGGAGAAGCTGAATTTCTAGAATTCAATAAGGAGCTATTGAAACTTAAAGAGCTCAATACAAACAACTGGCTAGAATTATTAAAAACTAAATTTGGCAACGAAGCTTTTGAGATTGCCAATAAAATGCTTAGCGAATAACAAAATCTCCAAAAGATAGCTTATATGTCTATCCTTTGGAGATCTTTTTTTAGTATAAAGGCAAGAAAAGAGAAACCGCCACAACTTTTGTATCATCAGGCATATCTTCTAAACTTTCAAAATAATCCGGTTGATCATACTCTAATTTAATAACAAACCCAGTTTCTACTTCATTACCCATCTGATCTACTTCTGTGTAATCAAACATGTCAAAATTTTCACTTTCACTATGCATATCATAAGTGTTTCTAAAATTACTACTTAAATATGCTATTGCCTCTTTTGCATTTCCTCCAATATCTATATTAAATCTATAGGAGAAATCGTTTGAAGAAATTTCAATTAAATCTGGCTTTGCATTTTGTGAAACTGTATCTTCAGTGTGAGAAAAGTAAAAAGTTATACCTTCATACTCTAACAGTGTGTAAAAAGATAAGCCTCCAAACTCTTCTTCCGTAAACTGATTATGCTCCCTACTTATGGTCTGCACAATATCTGAGTAGTTCATATCAACAGAGAGATAAAGGGTGTCTTCTTTGAACTCAAAGGTATGATCTGCCTCTTCATCCTCTATAGTATCCGCTTCTTCCTCATCATCTTTGATAGTCCCCCCTATTTCCTCATCGCTTATAACAGGATTATTATTCTCTTCTTCAATTGACTGATCCGGGGTGCAACCAGTATATAAACTGATCAATAAAAGTACTATTACGGCAAGTGATAATTTTTTCCTCATATTACCTCTCCTTAGAGTTTTTTTGAGTATACAATTACTTTATTAACTATTTGTTAAGAAAACAGTCGCACACAACAATTATGTAAATTTTTACTAATTCTTATTTATAATATACTACGCTATTTAGACCCTTTGTCAATAAAAATTGTTCCACACATTAAAAAATTGCTTTAATAAAATAAAATAACAAGGAAATCCTTGTTATTCTAGACATTGTTTCTATTTGTTGTTATACCATCTAGGAATAATTTCCTTAAAATTATCATGATCAGATAACATTTTGTAGATACCTTTCATTCCTTCCTCAAATCTTTGAGGGTGAAACCTCTCAAGCCAAACTATAGTTGATATAACGCTCATCGCTCCATATACAGAGTATATCAACCAGAAATTATCATCAGGTTTGTTTGGATAAAAGTATCCATCTATCTGCCCTTTGCAAAAGTTTTCACTTAAAGTAGCACTTATGTTCCCACATTTTATAAGATCATGATATGGATCTCCATAATCACAAAGGTCAAAATCAATAACTCCCTGTAATATATTGCCCTTATATATTAGGTTCCCCAGATGGAAATCATCATGTTGTAGCATATTTGGTCTATTCATCATTACATAATAATTGCTTTTTATAAACTCAATAATTTCCTCTTCATTTTCTAACTTATATTTTGCTTTCTTGTATAACTCCAAGTATTTATCACTTTTTGTGCTCTTTCTCAGGCTCCAGTCGTCTAGGTTTTCTGGAGCATCTATACTGTGAATCTTTCTCAGTTCTTGTCCAGCTTGAAAACCCAGATCATAGCAATCTTCATCCCCCAGCTTAACTACTGCTTCTTCTCCATCAACTCCATCTAAATACTCAGCTACTAATATCCCATAATCTTCATATGTATAAATTTCTTCTGGTTTTGCAACTTTTACGCCATTTTTGTGTAATACTTTCTGGATTTCAAAAATCTCTTTTTTTCTGTCCATCATATTCTTACTAAAAAAACTTGCACACATAACTGAATTGTCGGCAGATAGCACACATTTCATATTTTGTGACCAGCCTTTTTCAAGAATTTTAATTGTTTTGTAGCTAATTCCAATCTTGTCAAAAATACAAGCCAGTTCTTCTTGATTCATTTCATTTTCCTTATCCTATTTTTTTTGATGTAATAGTTTCTCAGCCTCATTTAAAGCCCATCTTTGATGTTCAAGCTGTAATACTTCATTATCAACCACTTCTTTTACTGGTAGCAACACAACCTCACAATCAACTTCTAAACATGATTTCTTTTTTACTGTAAGCTCAATAACATAAAAGATTCCTATCATCTCATAATGTGTCTCTAAATATGGAACATAGTCAAAGAGAGTTGCCTTCCCTAAATACATCATAATTTTAATATCATACCCTAATTCTTCATTTATCTCTCTAATAAGACACTCTTGATCTGTTTCCTCACCTTCTACACCACCACCAGGAAGAAAATACA
>Ga0334900_1002601_pt1:0-5000 | contig 15644 bp, 11 predicted proteins | sample GraSluR3_MG_2_FD_207231 | JGI IMG/M metagenome (GOLD analysis project Ga0334900, IMG submission 207231) | Sludge microbial communities from methane-producing bioreactor in Wageningen University, Netherlands - Granular Sludge_31_08-R3 | ecosystem: Engineered > Bioreactor > Anaerobic >...
ATATTAGATTTATATCAGGAATTTTAATTTTAATTTGTGCTCTTTATATGTTATTTTTATCAGTGGGGGTTATTTAGTGATAATAGGATTTATTGGTTTTGGAGAGGTGAATTCTAAATTAAATTCTATTTTTAATAATTTTAATCTTAAGACTGTAACATCAACAGAGGATAGATCTATTAAAACAATTAAAATAATTTATTCTTCAAAAATTCAAGTTTTAAATTCATTTAAGGATGTAATTAATTTATCAGATATTCTAATCAATGCAACTAGTCCTAAAAATGCATTATTTGATTCTAAAAAATATCTTAAAAATTTTGATGGGATTTATTTGGACTTAAACAATGTTTCTCCTGAGACAACTCTTAAAATAAGTGATGATTTTAAAAATAATTTTGTTGATGGTGCAATTATAGGTAAAATTAATAAAGAAAAACCATTAATTATAGTATCAGGTAATTCTGGATCAAAATTAGATTTTCTAAATAATTATGGAGTAGAAATTAAATTTATTAGTGATAAAATAGGAGATGCAAGTGCACTTAAAATTTTAAGAAGTACATATACAAAATCATTATCTGCAGTTTTAATTGAATCATTAGATTATGCAAAAAGCTTAGATTTAGAGAATGAATTTTTTGATATTTTAACTATAAGTGAAGGTGAAAATTTTAGAGAAAAGTCAGAATCTAGGGTTTCAAATACAAAAAAACATAATTTAAGAAAAATCGAAGAGTTAGATGAAATTTTAGAATTTTTTAAAGATAAAGATACAACAATTATAAAAGCATCAAAAGAGAAATTTAATAAACTTTAGTTATTTTTAATAGTTATTTCTACTTTAAACCCTTTTTTTACTTCTTTTATTTTAGCTTCAATTGGTATAAAATGGGAATCCATGATATATCTTAAATAGCTAACTTCTTTTGCAGGTAATCTTAAATTTGTTTTAATTTTTTTACCTTCAGTTCTTAATTCAATAGCTATTTTTCCGTCTTTATTTATGTATAAATCTCCATTTAATCCATTATTAATTAAATTTGATTCAAATTTTGTTAAATTAAGGCCAGCATATATCTTTAAAGGAAGATCATTTACTTTAATTCTTTTACTTTTAAAAGTTTTATCTGCCTCAGATGCAAGATATCCTTCATTTACTTCAGATGCTACATACCAAGCTCTTTCAATAATTCGATTAATGCTTTGTTCTTTAGGAATGATATCTTTTGATTCATATTCTTTCATTAATTTTAAAACTTCACTTTTATATACATTCTCTTCAATAGAACTAATAGCAAGACGTGTTAAAACTGGACCATAACCTGATCTTCTAAAAGCAGCCCAAATTGATTCTTCATCTCTATAGACTCTACCTTTTACTATTTCGTTAATTGCATTTCCCGTTAAATAAGCTATTTTTTCTAATTTCCCTCGTGAATAAGTATTCATTCGTTTTTCGATTGCTTTTAAGTTTCTTTCACCTGGAATATTCCCATTTTTAATTTCTTTTTCTAATATTTTAATTGTAGTTTTAGGAAGGAGTTCTTTTGTTTCTTCTGGAATTTTCATATTATTTTCTAAAATTGATCTTCTTATTTCTCTTCCTGAAATTTTTTCATCAAATTCTAATTCAGGAATTATGTGAAAATTCATTTTTTTATTATATTTTTTATATAAAAATTCATTCACTGCAAACCATCTAATAACATTACGATTTGGAAGATTTCTTGGAATTCCAACAAATATCCCTTGTTTTACAAATTTTTCAGAATATTTTTGGATTTCTTGAGGATTTACATTTGCTGCATCAACATAATCAACTACTCCATCTTCAATCATTTTAGCTATTCTAATTGGAACACTGTAAGATAGTGTAAGTCTATGATGCAGTCCTTCAATAGCTATTACATCATCTGCACCAGCTTTTAAAGCCATTTCACGTCGAGCTTCATAACCTGTAAAAAAAGGCGCATGATTTGCACTGTAACCTTTGTTTAAATAGATTACTACCTTATCACCAGTTTCTTTGCTGATTTCACGACCTTTTTCTATTAATTTTACATGACCTTTATGAACTGGATCAAAATCAGCACTAATACCTATCATTATTTCACAAAACTATTTAAAAAAAAGAAAAAAAGATTATTATCTATCTAATAATCTAAATATTCCACTAACAATTAACCAAATACCAATTAAACAACCTAATATAAATGGATCTGAAACATAACTTCCAAGGATTATATATATTACTCCTAAAACAATACCAAATATTCCCATCCAAAATCCATATTTGCTTTTTCTATTAGTTATTAATGTAATTACACTGGCTATTATTAAGAATATACCTGCTAAATAGATTATTATGGCTGCTAAAAAAACAAGTAAACCAGGATTAAAAATAAGCCCTAAACTTAATATAAGCATTATAATCCCTAGAATTATATTCATTAATGCTCCAGGAAGCTCATAATCTACTAATGTAATACCTACAATAAGGAAGTATATACTCATTAAAAGAATTGATAATCCTACAATTTCACTAACACCTATAACTCCCATTATGGGAAATGCAATAATGAATATCCCTAAAATAATTCCAATAAAACTTATAATCTCATTTTTCATAGTTTTTACTCCCAAATAATAATATTATAATTCTAAGAATATATATTTTTTTTCTATTTCAGTATAATGGAAGATGTTTATTAAATGTTTTAGAATAATTCATATTTGAATATTTAACATCACTAACCCAATTTATTTTACATTCACAATCATAATCAATAATGCTTTGATTTAAATTAGATTTAATAATTAAATGTTTTAAATCTTTATTACATTTTTTACAATTATATGGTCCTCTTCTGGACCCAAAACCAGAAGTATCTAAAAGAGCGGGAATCTCTAAATTTTCACGAACAGTGTTTATTACTTCAATCGTACTCCAAATCCATGGTGGTTGATATGATCCATTTCTCCATAACCTTTCAATTAATGTTTTACCATGAATTGTAGCAGGACAAAATGATAATCTATCTACTCCAATTTCTACACAATATCTTGCAGTTTCAATTGCTTCATCAATAGCTTCTTTTTCATTTAATAGAATTGGTTTTATAAAAATATATGCTTTTGATTTTAAATTATAATTTTTTTCAGATTTTAATTTTGAAATAAGTTTTATAGAATATTCAAAATCTTTTAGAGTAAAACCTTTATTTATTTTTTCTGTGCGAGTATTATCATTTGATGTTTCAAGACCAATAGATATTTCAAATAGTTTATCTCCAATAATAGAAAAAATTTCATCTAAAACTTCCTCATTAATATATTCTGGTCTTGATTCAATAATTATTTCATCTATTTCATCCATATTAGCTAATATTTTTAGGATTTCTCTTCTACAATTTAGAGATAATTCATTGGGATTTAGAAAACTACCAGATGCAAATAATTTAATAGCTATTTTTTCCCCATTTTCATAATCTTCTTTTAATGGGTGACGATTTAAATGTTCTTTAAATAAGTCCATAACCGTTTTATCACTTATAGGTTCTAAAGTAGTGTCTGAAACATAACTACACATAGTACATCCACCACTATCTCCAAGTGCCCAAGAACACCCTGGTGTAGGTAAAATCATAAATAATGTTTTTCCAGGGCCGGAATATGTTAAATCATCACCATACCAACTGGTAGCTACTTGTTCTGCTGTTTTTTTTTTATTATTTTCAAAAGCATAATTTCTTATTTCTTTTGTTAAATTTTCAATTTCCATTTTATACCTAAAATTAAATTTTTATTTAAATAAATATTGGTTTTTGATTTATATTAATTTAATTAGATTTATATTTAATAATATTCTCTATTAATTTTTTTCTTATTTTTCATTTGTAAAATTAAAAAAAGGTATTATTCTAGGAGTGTCCAGAAATTAACTTTTTGGAAACTTTTCCATTTATGATTTTAATGGTATATTTTGGAAAATAAACATTTTTATCTAGTTTTTTTCTTAAAAAGGTTAATTTTGTCCAACTTTCTATCAATAAAAAATAAAAAAATTTAAATTAGTATTTCTATGAAAAGATTTATTTTTATTAAAATACATACTAAATTTTTAAGAATATTAGGTGATAAAATATTTTTAAATACTTCCAAAATTTGTAAAAAATATAATTTTAGAGAAAAAAGAGTAAAATCTATTTTTAATCCAAGAAAAGGTAAAAGAAATCTTAATCTTTTTTTAGAAGATTATACTATTAATCCTTATTTAGGTTGTTCTTTTGATTGTGTTTATTGTTATATTAATGGAAGTAAATATGCTAAAGAAACTAATAATTTTTATGTTAAATCAAATGCAAGGGAACTTGTTCATAAATTTCTAAAAAGGAAATTCTATGATAATGAGAAAGCAATGTTAAACTTAGGATCTGCATCTGATCCATATATGGATATAGAGAAAGATCTACAATTAACAAGGGATATTTTAAATATTTTCTTAAAGTTTAAATACCCTGTACATATTATTACAAAATCAGAGTTAATTTTAAGAGATATAGACATTTTAGATAAAATTAATAAAGTAGCTCTTTTACCTGATGATTTAAAGGAGAAATTAAACTCTAATGTTATTATTTCATTTTCTTTTTCAACAATTGATGATGATATAGCTAAATTAATAGAACCTAATGCCCCACTTCCAAGTGAAAGACTTAAAACTATTAAAAAATTGTCTAAAAAAGGTTATAAAGTTGGTGCTGTATTCATGCCAATTTTACCTTATTTAAGTGATGATGATGAAAAGTTAAAAATAGCTATTTGCGAATTTTCAAAAAATAATTGTGATTATGTAATTCCAGGTGCTTTAAGTTTATTTGGTAATGGTGATTTATCATCTAGAATAAAATATTATAAAGTAATTGAAGAACATTACAATGAATATTTAGAAGATACAAAAAACTTATTTTGGGATAAAAAATCAATAATTAATAAAG
>Ga0334900_1002601_pt1:10000-15644 | contig 15644 bp, 11 predicted proteins | sample GraSluR3_MG_2_FD_207231 | JGI IMG/M metagenome (GOLD analysis project Ga0334900, IMG submission 207231) | Sludge microbial communities from methane-producing bioreactor in Wageningen University, Netherlands - Granular Sludge_31_08-R3 | ecosystem: Engineered > Bioreactor > Anaerobic >...
TAGTGATAGCCAGATACGGCGTTTAAGGAATGAATTCTTCTGAAAGAGGCAGTGGTAACATTGTAGTATGAGGAAGTTGGACTAGTGTCGTATCGTCCGTCTTGAAACACGGGCCAGGGAGTTTTTTGTTGTGGCGAGGCTAAGAGGATTATCTTTGTAGTCGAAGGGAAACCGATTTAGCTCGCAGCATTTTTTTGTGTGAGGGGCATGGTCTTAATAGGGCCTGAAGTCACAGCATTAAAACCCGAAGCCGGTCGATCTATTCCTGAGCAGGATGAAGTCGCTCTTACGAGCGATGGAGGTCCGCAGGGTTGTTGTCGTGCAAAACACTCCTCTGACTTGGGAATAGTGGTGAAAGGCCAATCAAGGCCGGTGACAGCTGGTTCCACTCGAAATGACTCTAAGGTCAGCCTGACTGGAGATTGGTGGCGGGGTAGAGCACTGATTGGGCGTTTAGGGAGGGAAACTTCTCGGCGCACTGTAAAACTCCGAACTCGTCACCGTCGTAGAAGGTTGGAGTGAGGGGCACGGGGTAAGCTTGTGTCCCGAAAGAGAAAAAACTCAGACTATGGTTAAGGCCCCCAAATGCTGGATAAGTGTAAGGGAGTCTTTGGCCCAAGACAATGGGAAGGTGGGCTTAGAAGCAGCCACCCTTTAACGAGTTCGTAACAGATCACCCATCGAGGTCAAAGGCACCTAAAATGGACGGGAATTAATCCAGCTGCCGATACCATAGAATACCGTGTAGGTAATTGTGTAGAGTGGCGACCTGTTAGGGTGGAAGCGGGGACGTGAGTTCCTGTGGACCTTGCAGGTATGTGGATCCTGGTAGTAGTAGCAGCAAAGTGAGGTGAGAATCCTTACCGCCGGAGGGGCTAGGATTCCTTGGCAATGTTCGTCAGCTAAGGGTTAGTCGATCCTAAGGTCAGTCGTAATTCGAACTGATCGAAAGGGAAACAGGTTAATATTCCTGTACATAATAAATACGTGCGGTGACGCTTGGACTAATTTCTGACGCTTCGAGATATGTCTTGTAGGATTTTCGTCCTATTTAATTTTTTTTAAGCCTGGGGAGAGGTGTAATAGCGAGAACCAGGTGTAGATTTGAATAGCTTTTCTTTTGAAAAGTTTTTTGACTGATTCATGGAGCCCTTGAAAAAGGAATTAGTATGGATTTTATTATTTCGTACCGAGATCCGTCACAGGTGCCCCTAGTTGTATAGACTAAGGCGTTTTAAGGTAAACTAGCTAAGGGAAATCGGCAAAATGGCCCCGTAACTTTGGAATAAGGGGTGCCAGCTATGTGAATAGCTGGTCTCAGTGACCAGGGGGACCCGACTGTTTAATAAAAACATAGCTCTCTGCTAGCCTGAAAAGGTGTGTACAGAGGGCAACACCTGCCCAGTGCTGGCACGTGAAGCTGAGGTTCAACTCAGTGAAGCGCCAGTAAACGGCGGGGGTAACTATAACCCTCTTAAGGTAGCGAAATGCCTTGCCGGATAAGTACCGGCCTGCATGAATGGTAGAACGAGGTCCCTACTGTCCCTAGCTAGAACTTAGTGAACCTGCTATTCTGGTGCACAAGCCAGAGACTTCCATTGGGAAGCGAAGACCCCGTAGAGTTTTACTGCAGTCTGCCGTTGAAGCTTGGTTATAGGTTTGCAGCGTAAGTGGGAGAATTCGATTATGAGTCGCTAGGCTTATATGATTCGTTCTTGAGACACCACTTTCTTATGACTGTGTTTCTAACTTGCATGTTTTTTTTTGTAAGGACACCGGTAGATGGGCAGTTCGGCTGGGGCGGCACGGGCTTGAAATGATATCAAGCCCGCCCTAAGGTCAACTCAGGTGGGACAGAGATCCACCGTAGAGTGTAAGGGCAAAAGTTGGCCTGACTGTATTTTGACTAGCAAGAAATTCAGAGGCGAAAGCCGGGCCTAGCGAACCTCAGAGTCCTCCTTGATGGGGGCCTGAGATGACAGAAAAACTACCTCGGGGATAACTGGGTGGTCGCAGGCAAGAGCCCATATCGACCCTGCGGCTTGCTACTTCGATGTCGGTTCTTTCCATCCTGGGTGTGCAGCAGCACCCAAGGGTGGGGTTGTTCGCCCATTAAAGGGGAACGTGAGCTGGGTTTAGACCGTCGTGAGACAGGTTGGTTGCTATCTAATGGAAGTGTTAGTAGTCTGAGGGGAAGGTGGCTCCAGTACGAGAGGAACGAGTTGTCGGCGCCTCTGGTCGACCGGTTGTCTGATAAGGCATTGCCGGGCAGCTACGCGCTGGATGATAAAGGCTGAAAGCATCTAAGCCTGAGGTGTCCCCTGAAAATAGACTGCTTTTTTTGTAGAACGTGAGTAGAAGACTTGTTTGATGGGGTAGGGATGTTAGCTTCGAGGTTTTTTTTCCGAGTTGTTTAGTCCGCTACTTCCAATTGTTCGCTTGCTTTATTTTCTATTTGATTGATTTGGATAGTTTCTTTTCTTATTATTGATTGATTGTTTTTTTTGGTATTTTTTTTTTATTGTTGTGTTGTTTTTTTGTTTATGATTTGGTTAGGTGTATTCGGTTAGGGTGAAGTTTGTACGTTTTTTGTTTATGATTTATTAATTTTTATTGTTGTTTTTTTTTGTGTTGGTTTGGCGGTCATAGTGTTAGGGTTATACCTGGTCTCTTTTTGAACCCAGAAGTGAAGTCTTTTCGCGTTTTGTTTGTGTACTATGGAGGTATCTATGGGAATTTCATTTTGCTGCCAGCCATCTTTACTATTATTTAATTTAATTTATTTTTCATGTTTATTACTTTTTTATTATAATTTTACATATTTTTAAATACTACTTTTTATATAATTATTTATTGTCGTATCATTATTTATTTAATGACTGATGCCTACGGTCCTTTTATGAGGAAAGTTGTTGCTGTCTATGAATAGAAGAAACCCAGCATTGGACAGGCTGCCCGTTTCGAGGGTTACTCGTGGAGGGAAGGGTAAACTACCTGTGAATCAAGAGAGTTAGTATACGGGCAAAATTTTAATTTTCATTACATTTATATATTATCATTTATAAATTTTATAATAGGATTGGCGGTCATAGTGTTAGGGTTATACCTGGTCTCGTTTCGAACCCAGAAGTGAAGTCTTTTCGCGTTTTGTTTGTGTACTATGGAGGTATCTATGGGAATTTCATTTTGCTGCCATCCTTTTTTAATAAACTTTTTTTTATTAGTTATTTATTCTTATTTTATCATTTTAATTTAAATATTATAAATTACATAATTTTTATTAACTATTATATAGGGGACTAAATTTGGAAAATAAAAGAATTGATTTACATATGCATAGTATTTTTAGTGATGGTGAGTTACTTCCTTCAGAAATTGCAAGGCGTGCTATTGTATTAGGGCATCAATCTATTGCTATAACAGATCATATTGATTATTCTAATGTTGAAGATATTATAAACATAGAAGAATCTATTGTTGATGTTAATAAGAATTGGGATATTGAAGTTATTTTAGGTGCTGAAATTACTCATGTTCCAACAGAATCTATTGATTCTCTTGCAAAAAAAGCTAAAGAATTAGGGGTTAAAATTGTTGTGGTTCATGGTGAAACTTTAAATGAACCTGTTCTTGAAGGAACTAATTTAGCTGCAGTTAAATCTAAGTATGTAGATATACTTGCTCATCCTGGAATTATTACATATGGTGAAGCAGAAATAGCTAAAGACAATGATGTATTTTTAGAAATTAGTGGTAGAAAAGGTCATTGTTTAGCTAACGGTCATGTTGCAAATATTGCTCGTGAATTAGATTGTGATTTACTTATTAATTCAGATTCTCATGCACCTGGGGATTTAATGGATTTTGATAGGGCATATAAAGTTGGTATTGGTGCAGGTTTAAATAAAGATGAAGCTTTAAAAGCTTTAATTGAAAACCCAAAAAGATTAATTGAAAGATCATTAAAATAATTGTATTATTTTTTTATTACTTTATAATGTAAGATTAAATCTTCATCTAAATTGTATGATTTATTTAATTTTAATTTAAATGCGTTTTTCATATTTTCTATACCTTCTCCACCAAACAAGCTTATAGAATCAATTCCTCCAGCAATCATTGGAGCTATACATATTCTAATTTCATCAATCAATCCTTCTTTAATCATTGAATAATTTAATGTAGATCCACCTTCAAGCATGATTTTTTCAATACCTTTAGAGTATAAATATTCCATTAAATCATTTAAATCAACTTGTTTTTCTCCATTAAAGTAAAAATTTGCGCCTTTTTTTAGAATTTCCCATCTATCTGTTACTATTAGTTCATCTTTAAAATTATTAGCTACAGCTATTATAGTTTCTGCATCTGGTTTTAAAATTCTTGATGCTATAGGTGTTTTTCCTTTACTATCAACAATTATTCTTATGGGGTTATCTTTTTTTGTTGATTCAATTTTATGTGCTGTTAAACGTGGATCATCTAAGATAACTGTATTTATTCCTACAATTATCCCATCAACTTCTTTTCTAAGTTCATGAACTCTTATTAAATCTTTTTCATTTGAAATTTCAGAACTTCCAGTTTTAGTAGCTATTTTTCCATCAAGTGTCATAGCTGCATTAAGTATTACATATGGTTTCATTTTAATCATTTCTTTATTTAATTTTTCAGTTAATTTTTAATAGAATTTTATAGATAATAATATTAGTGGTTATCATGGAAGATAGATTTAAAAAAGGAATGGATATTTTAAAAATTATTAATGAAGATAACATTGAAGATATTTTTAAAAATTTAGAAGATATAGCTCCTGATCTTGGAAGATTTGTTGTTGAATACCCTTATTCTGAAATTTATACAAGAGAACTTGTTGATTTAAAAACTAGGGAATTATGTACAATAGCTTCTTTAACTACATTAGGTTATCCTCAAAATGAGTTAAAAAGTCATATTGAAGGTGCATTGTCAGTTGGGGTTAAAGCTCAAGAAATAGTTGAAATTATTATGCAGATGTCTGCTTATGCAGGTTTTCCTGCATCTATTGATGCTATGATGTCTGCAAAAGAAGTTTTTAAGGAAAAAGATTTACTTCCTATAAAATAGCTTATAATAATTTTCCAAGTTTAAAAATAGCACTTGGAGAAATTTTTATTAATCTTTTTAAAATATCAACAACATTTAAATCATCAAAAGAAACACCTTCAAAACTAATAGCTATCTTATCAATTTCATCATCACTTAATGAAAAAGCATAATCACGAATTTTAGCTAATTTATCAAAATTAAAACCAAAATCATTTAAAACAAGAGATCTATATTTTCTTAAAAATTCCTTAGAACAGTCATTATTTTTTATAGCTTCTGTTGCAACCTCACCAGCATATTTAGCTCCTTTCATTGAAGAAATTAACCCACCACCTATAAAAGGATTTGTTTGACCTGCAGCATCACCACAAATTAAAATATTATCACCATAAAATTTATCAACAAGAGAATTTATTGGAATCTTTCCAGATATACAATCAATGTCTTCTAGCTCTAAATTAAAATAGCTATTAATAAAATTTAATAAGTATTGTTTTGGACTTATTTTTAAATTGCTTTCTTCTATAGAAATACCAAGTTCAAGTTTTGAATCTTT
>Ga0334900_1002614_pt1 | contig 15562 bp, 20 predicted proteins | sample GraSluR3_MG_2_FD_207231 | JGI IMG/M metagenome (GOLD analysis project Ga0334900, IMG submission 207231) | Sludge microbial communities from methane-producing bioreactor in Wageningen University, Netherlands - Granular Sludge_31_08-R3 | ecosystem: Engineered > Bioreactor > Anaerobic >...
TAGGTCTACAACCGGGGCGTTTAATTTTGCGGTATTGAGGTCGGTAACTGATACTGTATTAAAAAACAACCAAAATGTTTTAGACTCCTTGAAAACAATCACTACTTTGTAGACTGATCTGTTACAATTTATCTAAATCAAAATTAAAAACTGTGTTTAGCGCCGTTGCAAAAACGCTCTCCAGCGCAGCCGATGAGGATAATCCTGCTCCAGTTGGGATATCGCCCCCAAAAACAGCATCGAAACCTTGGGCAATGTACCCAAGGGCCTTAAACTCCTGCACCACGCCAAAGGGGTATTTGGCCCAATGCGGAAGATCCTTTCCAGCATCACCCTTTGTAAATGTTACTGCCTGCTTAAAATCAACCGAAAACAGGTTGATATCATGCCCCCCGTTGGGCTGTATGGCAAGATATATGCACTTATCGATAGCTGCTGGAAGCACAAATCCATTGTTATAATCGGTATGCTCGCCAATTACGTTTATTCTGCCGGGTGCTGAGAATAGCCTAAAATCCTTACCAAATCTCTCAACAAACGATTCTCTTACTCTATCTAAAACCATTCAAGCTAAAACATTGATTATCTATTCGTTCTACTAGAACTCTATTAAAGCATCAATTTACCATTACCAAAACACGGTGTACAGCACAACCAGAATTAGTAGTATTGCGTAGGCTGCAATATTAAAGTTTTTACCCGTTTTAAAGGTTTCCCTTGGCAATGGGATTGACTTTGGATCCTCATCGTATTTAGCCGTTAGCAAGCTTACCATAATGATAACCACCATGGTGATTAGGCAAGTGTACATCATTTGATCGAGGAATGGCATCTCAATGGGTAAGAACTTCAACATCAAGGCAACGGGAATAGATGAGATAACCCCAATAATTGCTGCCTTGCTGTTGGTCTTTTTCCAGAACAACCCCATGAGGAATACAGCCAAAATGCCCGGACTTACCACCCCCGTGTACTCCTGAATGTACTGAAACATCTGGGGCATTGTATCCAAAGCGGGCGCAACCAGCACCGCAATGACCAACGACACCATAACGGCAATGCGGCCCACAGGCACCAAATCGGAACCATCGGTTCTCTTTGAGATGTATGGTTTGTAAATATCCATGGTAAAAATGGTTGCCGTAGAGTTTAGCATAGACGCCAAGGAAGAAACTATGGCGGCAGACAAAGCAGCCACCACCAACCCTTTTATCCCAACGGGTATAAACGACTTGATTAGCCATGGGTAAGAAATATCGTAGTTAACCGATCCGTCGGGGCGAAGAAAATCGGCTCTTACACCCTCAATTATGGCTGTACCCTCGGGTTGTGTAAACATCACAAAGGCAATAATTCCGGGAATTACCACAAATAACGGTAGCAATAACTTTAGGAAAGCGGCAAAGGCTAACCCCTTCTGCGCCTCGCGAAGCGATTTGGCCGCCAGCGCTCGTTGAATAATGTACTGATTAAATCCCCAGTAGTATATGTTGGCCACCCACATACCGCCAATAAGTACACCAATACCCGGAAGATTCATAAACTCTGGATTATCGCGCTTAAGAATCATATGAAACTTATCGCCGGCAGTAGTGTAGATATGATCTAAACCTGCAAAAATACCACCATCGGGGGTTACATGGTTTAGCGCAATGAGCGTAGTAATAAATCCTCCTACCACCAGCAACACCACCTGAATAACATCGGTCCATGCCACGGCCGAAAGCCCTCCCCAAATGGAGTAGGCAGCAGCAAAACAGGCCAGCCCAATTATAAAGTACATAATCATTGATCCATCGCCTGTACCCAGAATGGTATCGAGCGCTTTGGCACCCAAAAACAGCACTGACGTTAGGTTTACAAAGATAAAAAGAGCAACCCAGAAAATGGCCAGTATGGTTTTTAGATTGGTATTGAAACGCTTCTCGATAAACTGTGGAATGGTGAATAAACCTTGCTTGATGAAAATTGGAAGGAAAAACTTGGCCACCACAATAAGGGTTAGCGCCGCCATCCACTCGTACGAGGCAATGGCCAATCCAATGGCAAACCCTGAGCCCGACATGCCGATAAACTGTTCGGCCGAAATGTTGGCGGCAATTAGCGATGCCCCTATTGCCCAAAAGGGTAAACTTTTGCTGGCTAGGAAGTAATCCTCGGCGCTTTTCTTTTCGCCTTTTTTACCGCGCGACACCCATAAACCCACCGAAAGGATAAGCAAGGCATAGGCTGCAAAGATGATGTAATCGAGAGTTGAGAAGCCCATAAGCATTGTCTGTTAGTTAGAATATGATGCTTATAAAACTACAAAATATGATTTACACTACAACGATTCTCTCACAATTAGCGAGGAGAAATTTTGTAATTGAGTTTTTTCTTTGACATTACCAGCTGAGCCAGTGTTTTGCCCATAGCAACAAAATCGGTCGATATAGTAGTAATCCCATTGGCCAGTATGCTAAGCGGAAGCTATTACTAAATCTACACGGAATGTACAAGCCCACTGGAATTGACCGAACCTATCCCAATGTGATGAACATCGAGGCTGTATTGGGACTTGAGTACAATAAATTTTCCGACAGGTGTACTCCCGACCACAACCTCACCATACCGTTTGTTCGCAATGTTGTTGGTCCAATGGATTACACGCCGGGCTCGATGCGATATATGAATCCTGAAACCTTTAAGAAATCGTGGGACAACCCCCATTCTATGAGCACACGCCCGCAGCAGCTGGCAATGTTCGTAATTTACCACGGTGGCGTTCAAATGCTTGCCGATTCCCCAACCTTTTATGAGGTGGATGATATTACGTTCAACTTTTTATCGCAAGTTCCAGTTACTTGGGACGAGTCGGTTCCGCTAGTAGAAAAAATTGGAAAAGTGATTGTTATAGCTCGCCGGCACGGCCACAAGTGGTACGTTGGCGGAATGGCAGAAACCAGCGAGCAGTCAATTGAGTTCTCGCTCTCCTTTCTTGGAAATCAGAAGTACAAAGCATCATTAATTACTATTGGCAAAAATGCTTCGGATTTGAAAACCGAAACACTTGAATTGGAAAGCAACCAGAATTTGGAGCATACCATACCGGCACTTGGCGGCTTTGTACTGGCTATCGAAAAAGATATTGAGTAAGGTTAGAACGTGAACACATCCCCCGTTTTCACCTCCTTAATACCAAATACCCTGTGAAACTCGGCCAGCGCAGGCAAAGCGGTACAGTGCGATGGCATAACGTGCTTCACATTGTTCCTTTTGAGGTAGGATATGGTTTCCTGAGTTTGCAAATTATTATGCTTTAGATGAAAACCACCCATGATGCCAAGGATACGATTATCGCCCGTTACCTTTTTGGCATGCTCCAGCGTGTTTACTATGCCCGAATGGCCGCAGCCCGTTACCACAAAGATGCCCTGGTCGGTTTTTAGCGCCAGGGCGCTATCGTCCATCACAAAATCGGGGCTTCCATCATCAAACGAAAACGATGTGGTTTGCGACTCGAAGCTAGTTAGGCGAGGAATTTCTCCCAGAAAGTATGCGCCATCGAAAAGTTCGTATGGCTTGGCCGATGTTATAAGATTAAACCGAGCAGCAAACTCCTCTTTACTCTGGTTTAGACCAATGTAGTATCTGCTATTCTTTCCATAACGCTTAACAAAGCAACCGGGGTGGCAAATCAAGTTTCCTCCCTGTAGATTTTTTAGGCCATCGCCATGGTCGTAGTGGCCGTGGCTAAGCACAATAAAATCGGCATCTTCTGCCTTAATCCCCAATTCGTGAGCATTTGTTAAAAACAGGTTGGTTTGGGCAGCATCAAAAAGTATTGATTTGCCATTATGCTCAATAAAGTACGAAAGGCCAAACTCGGCCTTGGTATTTGAACCGGGCGTATTATCTACAAGAGCTGAAATTTTCATAGCAATTGATTTTGATGTTACAGCTACGCTTAAGCCTAGCTATTAAAACCTATTCAAACCAAGGATCCATATCAAGATTTGTGGCTCCGTAAATATCGCGAATATGAAACTGGTTTATCTTTTGAACCTGCTCTAGCAATACCTTGGCCTGTATATTCTCGCTGTCGTTCTGCAAAACGTTCTGTAGAACGTTAATTGCCTCGCTAAAATTTTGCTCGCTAATAAGCTTATTTACCTTGTCCTTAAAATCGATAGCTGAATTCACTTGATCGTTTTATTAAAAAGTTAATACTCCCCATTAAGCTAATATTGCTCCTTCTTCAATTGGTAACCAAGTGGCAAAACGCCAAATTTCTAACAATGTTTAATTGCTATACGTAATCCGACTTATGATTGACATCAATAGCTCGCGGTATTTCCGCACCACCTCTTTGTAATCGTCCCAAGTAGGCCTTTTTAAAGCAGGATTACGTAATAGCGCAGCAGGATGAAAGACCTGCATGGCCAGTCTGCCATTAACTGATATCCACTTGCCCCTATCGCGGGTAATTCGATAGGTATTCCCAGCCATATACTTCAACGAGGTTGCCCCAAGGAGTATTAAAATCTTTGGGTCAATAATTTCAATCTGTTTTAACAAGTAGGGCATGCATATCTCCGCTTCGTTCAGGGTTGGCACACGGTTTTCGGGTGGATGACATTTAACAATATTGCTGATATAAAGGTGCTCGGTTCTACTGAACCCACATGCAGCCAAAATTTTATCGAGCAGCTGTCCCGATTTCCCCACAAAGGGCCTTCCCTGTATATCCTCATCGTAACCCGGCGCCTCACCAACAACCATAATACTAGCCCGAGGATTTCCCTCACCAAAAATTACCTGCCTACGCGTATACGCTAAGCTGCAATTTGTACACTTCAGCACTTGATCCTTTAGCTCATTTAGCGACTGGTTCATTGCAAGCATTTATAACTCCAATACTTAAAAGTGAATATGGCATTAAGATTCGGTTAGCATAGCTAGTGAAAGAGCAAAATCCTAGTGAGTTCAATGTTCGTTGATATAAGACTCCAGAAAATAAGGTAATAAGGTTGGATATCTTTGGCTTCGCCCTGTTTTACTAAGGTTTAAGAAACCAAAATAAGGTTTATAAACCACAAGAAACCTTAAACTAACCTTAGTAATAGAAACTGTTTAAGTTTAAATTAGCACTTTGATTTTCAGTTGCCACGGGCCTGCTTGCCTACTGCAAGCAGGCCCATGGCAATTAGCAAAATGTTTATAGGAATAAAATTTAAACAGTTTCTAAAAACATTAATCACAATTATCAAACTTATTCGCTTATTTTTAAAGGAGATGCATGATTATTCCTTATGTCGAACTCACGTTAATAAACAACCTATTTTGAAGATTAGTAATGATAAAAGGGGAGTACCTTTTACATCAATAATATTGATGCTCCATAGTACTCCCATTTTAAACATCTAACCCTATAAGCCTATACTAAAAAACTAATAAGAGGTAAAAGCTAACAAGCTAAGGCTCAACAAAAACATTAGCTGGCACAATAGACTCACAGTTTAACTATACCTTAACCTTTTCGATTAGGCTTTCCACAATCTTATCAAAGGCATCAACGGCTACCTTATCACTTTGGCTATAAACGCTAAGGCCTTTGTCAGCTGCCTCGCCCACCTCGGCAATAAGGGGAATTTGGCCAAGCAATGGCACCCTTAGCTCTTCGGCTAAACGATTGCCCCCACCCTCTCCAAATATAAAGTATTTCTCGCCGGGATGGGGTTTTGGTGTAAACCACGACATATTCTCAACCACACCCAGAATTGGCACCGTTAAGTCCTTATTATTGAATAGCGATGCTGCCTTGCGGGCATCGTTAAGCGCAATCTCCTGTGGTGTGGTTACAATTATTGCACCTTTAATCACCAATTTCTGTACGGTAGTTAGCTCAATATCACTTGTTCCCGGAGGGAAATCGATAATCATATAATCAATATCGCCCCACTGGGTATTCTCCAGCAGCTGGGTCATGGCGTTGGCAGCCATTGGCCCACGCCAAATTAAACCTTGATTGGTTTTAACAAAAAAGCCAATGGACATGATTTTAACCCCAAATTTTTCGATTGGGAACATCATATCCTTTTCGCTATCATTTAAAACCTCGGGCTGGGCACCCTCAACCCCAAACATACGAGGGATTGAGGGGCCAAAGATATCGGCATCTACCAAGGCAACTTTAAACCCTTGGCGAACAAGGGCAATGGCCAAATTGGCCGATACGGTTGATTTGCCCACACCGCCCTTACCCGAGGCAACGGCAATAGTATTTTTTACTGTGGGTAGATTGATTTTCTCGAAGACTGGCATATAACTATACTCCTCTCATTAGTTTTAACATTTTGATGGCAATTTGCTCAGCAGCCTTAATCAGCGGATACGCAGCAGGCGAAGCGGTTAAGCATGGGTGAGTTCCAATCTGCATGGTAAGCAGCGAGTTTACCGACATCCGATTTTGAATTGCCAAACCAATAACGTTGGTTAGCTCACCGGCTTCGCTTCCACCAAACACCTCACCACCGATAATAACACCCGAATTTTTGGCTGCAATAAGTTTTACAATCTGCTTATGAGCAGATGGAAGATTTCCAGGATGACGGTTCACCCCTTCGAACACGCCAACCAACGATTCTATTCCCTCATCTTTTGCTCTCTGCTCGGTAAGGCCCGCCGTACCAAAACCGGTTCCATTGAGAGCCGTTGAGTAAATTGCAATGGTTCCGCTAAAGGTTTTCACCACGTGTAGGTTGAACAGGTTCATCCCAGCAATACGAGCCTCGGCACAAGCAGTTGACGCAAGCATTGTGGCGACACGTTGGCGGGTAACAAAATCGCGTTTTTGTGCACAATCGCCAATGGCAAATACGTCGCGGGTATGGCTACGCATATACTCATCTACCGCAATATAACCGCCCTCATCAATTTGAATACCTGACGCCTTGGCCAGCTCAGTATTGGGGCGATATCCCATAGATAAAACCACTGCATCCATAGGCATTTTCGTCCCGTTCTCGAGCTCAATCTCCTCAACCTTACCATTACCTATCACACGCTTGATGCCTGTTCCAGCAATCACGTTAACACCACGTTCGGTAAGCATTGCGTGAATTTTCTCAGCAAAATCTGCATCGAAAGCAAGGTTTAGGATATGGGGTAACTTCTCTATTAAGGTAACGTTGTAACCATGCTTTCTAAGCTCGTCGGACAGCTCAACGCCAATAAACCCAGCGCCAATTACGGCGATATTTTTAAGTGATCCTATTTTTTCTTGTATTCCATCGAGATACTGCCTATCCTTAGGAATCACAAATACATTATCCAAATCGCGACCATCCAACCACTTTGGTTTTACTGGAATTGAACCAGTAGCTACAACCAGCTTTTGGTAGCTAATCTGCTCTCCGCTGACGAACGTAACAACCTTTTTCTCTGTGTCAATGGCTGTGGCTTCATCAACAATCGATTCAACCCCATTCTTCTCCATCATAACATCAACGGGCATTAGGTTTTTTTCACTATTTTCCAAAGTGCCAAAGATATAGGGTATACCACAGGGGACCATTACATCTTTTTGCTTTTTTACAAGGATAAAATTTTTCTCAGGCCAATGAGCCTTACCGGTTACAGCAGCCACCATGCCTGCAGCGCTACCACCAATAATTAAAACGTCTGTACTTTTCATAAGAGGGAAATTTGTAGTTTGATTAATAGGTGAAAATGATTAAAAATTAAAAGTTCTTTATTTCGAAAATATTGCAATTTGAATCGCTAATAAAATAGGTTGTTCCGGCCTTGCCATTACGATTATGAACTCGATAGCCTTTTTGCAAAGCACTATTTGCTATGGCTTGGGCATTGCTCACCGCAATACAGCTGTGGTTGTAGATGGGCAGTCGCTGGTTATTGGAGATAAAAAGTTCCAAATTAACTTCACCGCAATCGCCCTGAACAATTTCAACCGGACTATCAATTCCAAAAATACCGAGCGACTCTTCTGCCGACAGGGCAAATGAACGCTCAACTTTAAAACCCAGAATATCCTCGTAAAAAGGTTTTACATCTTTTTGTAAAACCTGCAAACCTGCGTGCATAAATTTTATATTCATAGCTAAAATTCTATTCCTTTACGTGCTTCAACACCATTATTGTAGTAATGCTTCACCTCCTCCATTTGGGTAACCAAATCGGCAAAATCAACCAGCTCATTGGGTGCATAGCGACCGGTAAGCACAATTTCCATAGTTTCGGGTTTTGTTTTTAGGATTGATAAAACCTCATCAACATTAAAAAGTTTGTAGTACAAGGCGATGCAAATCTCGTCGAGAATTACCAAATCGAATACGTTCTCCTCAATAACTAGCTTCACTGCATCGAGCCCTTTTCGGGCCGCATCAATATCCTTTGGGGTTGGCTCATTCTTAATGAAACAATCGAGCCCAAACTGCCTGATCTCAATCTCGGGGAAGCGCTTTAGCGCATCGAGTTCGGCATAGTGCATTCCCTTTACAAACTGGCCAATATAAACACGCTTGCCAGCACCTACTGCCCTAATGGCCAAACCAATGGCAGCAGTGGTTTTGCCCTTACCATTACCGGTGTATAGCTGTATGTATCCTCTTTCGTCCATATCTATCTAGCTAAACATTTGCAACGCCTGGCTATAGGGTAAACCCACAACCAGCTGATTATCCTTTAGCCCTCCATAGTTTCGCGATTCGGGACAGCCAAACGAGATGCTCATATTGGCCGATTTGAACGTGCTGATAAAAATATTTCCGCAAATTGAAAGGAATGTAAAGGGCTTTACAACGGGAAATTCATTGGTTTTAAGCGTATAGTCCCTCATCAGATTCATCACCTGCACAGGACTTAGGTACATTATGTATAGATCGGGTCGTATATCCATCTCCATCCGCTGATCAATGCCCATGAGAATATTGTGAATTGGGGTATTCATCCGAGGTATGTCAACAAGTGCCTTTTTAACCGTTTGCATTGCAATATCGCTTTCGGCTGCTATGTGCTTAATCAAATCCTTGTCGTCCATAAGTAACCCCATACTACGCTTAGCACCGTGGCAAACAAGGTTCTTGGGATCGAACAACAGGGGTGTTTTAAAGGCATCATTTACAGCCTCGCAAAACCTTATGGGTTTTACGGGAGAATAGAAATTATCCTCGTTGTAATTCACCTTAAGGCCTAAACATTTGGGCCCATACATTTTTTTCAGTTCAGATATCATTACTCAGTATCATTTTTAAACTTCGCAATAGTTTGGCTAACATCCGACATGGTAAAATTGTAACGCTTGCGTAAACGGCCTAATCTCTCCGATTGGTAGCTAGTTGAAATCCCCAGCTCTTTACAGATATAGCTGCTTGGCACCCCATACTTACCTGCCACGTGGCTAATGCTTTGGCTGCCCAAAACCTCATACTCCTCTATGGTATTTTGATTCTTATGCTGTTTCTCGTCGTGCTCGGGGTGAGTTTTATGGATTACCTCTGCCTGTTGAGTAACTTTTGCAGAATTGATCGCTGAGGTTTTTGCTGATAATACTTCAGCGTCATTCACCACTTCGGTATTGGGTAATTCACGCAAAACATCAGATGTACTAACGGTGCGATGCCGGTATAAATTACCATACTCAACCTGCCTTGGCTCAACCACAAAAGCAAACACAAAAAGGAATAAGCCAAAAACTGATATGAAAATACTAAAGATAATTCTGGGGGTACGCTTGGGTACTAATCTTTTAAAAAAGCAAACAACCATTTTCCAATGGAAAATGATGTGGAGCACGATGAAAACCACAAAGGCAATGCTAACAATAAGATGGATTGTGCCCCACTCGTGCCTATCCAAACCCAAAAACTCCAGATTTATATTCTCGCCATACACCGCATTACGCCTCTCGCCCGAAAGCAGGGTGTACTTAATAAGAAATCCCATCCCGGCCATTGCCATAAGCAGCAGGAATAGAATAATATCAATGGTAAGGTTTAGCTTTGCCCTATCTCTACAAAATTTTATAAAACTGCTCATTGCTTCACTCCTTTTAGCGTTTTTTCGATAACCTTTGAAGCCGTTTTAACTTACTTGCAATAATTGCTTTGCGTATTGGACTAATTCGATCGACAAACAGGATTCCCTCCAGATGGTCGTACTCATGCTGAAATATTCTCGCCTCTATCCCATCTATCTGCCGGATTACCTCATTCATTTCCTCATCAAGGTACTTCACCCGTATGGATTTTGGTCTCTCAACCATTTCATAAAGTTCGGGAATGCTTAAGCATCCCTCGTTGTAGAGTGATGTTTCCTCACTAACCTCAATAATTACGGGATTGATTACAACACGCTTAAAACTCTCAACCGACGGGTCATCATCGGCTAAGGGTTCTGTGCTTATTATGAATACTCTTTGCAGCACGCCAATTTGCGGAGCGGCCAATCCTATCCCACCCTCCACAGCAAGAGTATCGAAAAGATTTTTAACCAACTCAGGCTGAATCTCGCCAATATTCTCGGCATGCTTGCGTAGCGTGGGCGAACCGTATACTAAAACTTTTGCCTTCATAACTTTCTAACGTTTTCTGAGATAGTATTTCATGGAATCGTACTCAAGCTCCACAACCTTTTGATCATTAATCAACTCTTCCAAAACTGAATATTCGGCCTTATCGTTTGCCAACAGATCGCGCATGGTATCCTCCCTAATTGGATGCACTGCACAAATATTTAGGATATCGTCGATTGCATTACCTGTAAACCCTGTGTTGGTGCCCTCGAATCCTAGGATAAGTTCAGTATTTAGCCCCTGCCTAGTAAATATTTGGTAGGCATTATTAATTGATTCCGAAGATGATGGCCTGACTATTGATATGGCCGGTGGGCGTGTAGGAATGGAGATATAAGCCTTGGACGGGTTAATAAGAAATACATTGTGAGCGGTACGCTCCACATCATAAGGTACATCATTGATTCCACCAACCAGCATGGTTTCCGTGGCCAGCATACCCTCAAATTGCTTGGCAAAAATTCTGTTTCCCTCGTTTATCCTATCAAAATCCAAATGGGGATGCGGGCGGTTTATCTTATTCCAAATGGGCTCACTGGCAGTATCTACCTTAATGGATACCCAGTCGGCAAGCATCAAATCGTTTCTAACATCAGGGTTGGCAAGCATCGAACCGTTTGTTATTACCGCAATGGGGATTTTGAGCTGTTTAAGCAGCTCAATTGATTCGCCCAAATTCTTATCGAGCGTTGGCTCACCATTGGCAACAAAGGTTAGGTAATCGGGTTTATCGTTTGCCGTTAACTTGGATAATTGATTTTCGACACCCTCAAGTATCTGCTTTGGCTGGTAAAACGACTCCCTACTTATGCTATACTTTTGCTTTGCTCCAACCTGGCAGTAAACACAAGAGTATGAGCATATCTTTTGCTCGGGAATGTTATTTATTCCGAGGCTTTTGACCAATCGGCGCGAGGGTATGGGGCCAAAACAAATCATACTAGTTGCGAACTATCTTATTCCAAATCGATTTAAGTTTGTTACTAAACTCCGAATCGGGAGCCCACTCAACAATACTTTTGCAGTTAACCATGGCGTCAACTACCACGCTGTCGAAAGGTAATCTCCCGGCTATTGATACACTATTTTGTGTGCAGTACATTTCAATCTCGCTGGTCATATCGGCATTTAAATCGAACTTATTTACAAGCACCCAAGGCTTTAGGCTAAATTTCGACACCATCTCGAGAGTACGCTTCAAATCATGCAAACCCGAAATGGTTGGCTCTGTTACAATTAGCACGTGGTCAACTCCAGTAATTGAAGATATTACAGCACAACCAATGCCCGGAGGACCATCGATAACAACATGCTGCAGGTTATTCTGCTTGGCTACCTCCTTGGCTTTTTCACGCACCATATTCACCAGCTTGCCCGAGTTCTCCTCGCCGGGTGCAAGTCGCCCATAAACCATTTTTCCGTTACGGAAATCGCCCGCATACATTCGGCTTTTATCATTATCAATCATTGATATTGCACCGTAGGGGCATATACGCCAGCATAGCTGGCAACCATCGCATGATGTTTCGGAAATCTCAATCCGTCCGTTTATATTGGTTATGGCATCGAAACGGCAGTAATCCATACACAAACCACAGCTGGTACACTTTTCGTAATTGATAACAGCCTTTTGGCCTGCAATGTACACCTGCTCCTCGCTATGCGTTGGATTAAATATGATATATAGGTTTGCAGCATCCACATCGCAATCGGCTAGTAACACTTGCTCCGACAGCGTTGCAAACGCTGCGCTAATGCTACTTTTCCCGGTTCCTCCTTTGCCGCTAATAATGGCTACTTCCATAATAAATGATCCTTAGAATATATAGAAATAAATATCTTTAACATTAGGTATTTATCACAAATTGCCACGGGCTTAAGCCCGTGATTTATTTTTGTGAAATCTTATGGCTTTGAACCCCATATTATTTATAGTCAATTGGGCTAAAGCCCGGATCATCTTGTCTTATTCTATCCACGGGCCTGCCTACTGCAAGCAGGCTGAAGCCCGTGGCAATTAATTTTGAAGATCCATACTACATATATTATCAAAAACTGCAAGTAGCTTCTCCTGCAATTCAGGTTTTTCTTTGGCTACAATATTTCCTTTTGAGTAAATTGATGCTATCTCCCTATCGAATGGAATCTCCATAAGCAGAGGTATTCTCTCATCCTCTAAATATTGGTATACCGCTTTATCGCCTAAACCGGCGCGATTTATAATTACACCACAATTTTTCCCCATGGTTCGTAGGGTATCAACCGATTGTTTTAAATCGCTCAAGCCAAATGGGGTTGGTTCAGTAATAAGGATAACATAATCGGCATGCGAAACGGTTTGAATAAAAGGGCATGAGGTCCCTGGGGGCGAATCCATAAGTACAACCTGCCCATTACCTACAGCATTAATTGCCTTTTTGATAACCGAAACCGGTGAGTAAACGCCCACATGCACCCTAGCCTCAACCACCTGCGATGTGCTGGTCATGGGGTAGTATTTTATCTCGCCAAGCGATACCACCTTCTCGGTTATGGCGCCATCGTTACAGGCAACCGAACAAGCGCCACAACCATGGCACAAATCGTCCATCACCTTAATTATTTTTGATGGTGGTATGATGAAAATTGCGTTATAGGCGCAATAGTCATGGCATCGGCCACAGTAAGTGCACTTGTTCTCGTCGATTACGGGTACTAGCTGTGTTACATCTATTGTTTGTGTACACTGACCGGTGAAGAACACCATATCGTTTGGTTCCTCGGCATCGCAATCGATAAGCGTGACTGGTACACCGTTTTGTTGCAAGCTGTAAAAAAGGCTGGTTGACACAAGCGTTTTACCCGTGCCTCCCTTGCCACTGGCAATGGCAATTTTATAATTTGTGTTACTAGTCATATTTAAGCCTCATTTCCTCAACTGTGAGGGTAGGTTCAATTACCTTTTGATAAAATGGTGATTTCCAAGTTTTGAGGTTTGAATGTGTAGTGTAGTATTTTTGGGGAATTGGATGAGTTCCGACCACCACTTCGAGCCCAAACTTTTCGGGGATAAACTCCATGAAGTGCTTTAACCTTGGGCAAGGCGGGTAGCCCACTACCAAACCAGTTGCCAAATGAATAATGGTTGCCCCATTTTTTTTCATCTCCTCGGGAGCATACTCAATGTTTCCGCCTGGGCATCCACCACAAGTGGTGTAACCCACCACCTCAACATCCATATCCTTGTAACGATCAAAAGCCCCCTCGCGATTCTTGAGTGAGCGGAAGCATTTACCTCCCGCACAGGTATGATACCTGTGGCAAATTATGATACCAATCTTTACTTTTTCCATAGCGCCATATTGGTTTAGTTTGTTTGATACTGCTTATTGTAAACAACAAAATCGCCTTTTGTAACACCTAACATTTCGGCTATCAGGTCGCACTTAACCATTAACAGAAAGAAGATTCGGGAATCGTTCTCGCCAAGTAATCCTTCCAAATTACCCTGCCCTTTTGACATGATTAGGTCGGCCGAGCGGAACTCCTCCTGAAACTCCCTGCTGCACCTATCGAGAATGGTTGAGGGAGCATCGTAGCCATTGGATATTACATCAGCAGCGTAATGCATTCCCACCTGAACCGAATCATCCACAGTTACATCATTCAAAATTGGTGCACCCTTCACAGCAAAGCCGATATTGCCATGCATAATGGTTTCGATGAGTAACCTGTCGAACACTATTTCACCAGCATTATCGCCCAGGTAAAGCACCTTGCGGGCCTTCTGTAATCCCTGCCTAAGCATCTCCGAGTTATCTATTGCAAAATCGGAAGCAAAAACCCTATCAATGATTTTATGAATATCGAAGCTGTTACTTGCTCCATAATCCATGATATTGCCAGCTATGGCAAGCTTTAGCGCCATATTGAATGCGTTCTCCGATGCGATCACCTTGGGCTTCCACTCATCGTAAAGTTCAAGGGCAACCCTATTGCTCTCCTCCTTCTCCTCCCTAAACGGGTCGTCAATATTGATGATACGACAAAATGTTTTATTCAGATTCCTCTGAATAATGGGTGCGAATCCGCTACCATCGGTTTCTATGGTAGTGTAGAAATACTCGAGAAAAGCCTTTTGCTGCGTTTCGCTTACATCAAATTTCTGGAACAGGCGCTTATAGGTTTTCAAAAAACAGGGAACGCACCTTTGGTCAACCATACCTAAGCAAAAATTAATGGCTACACCCGTGGTCGTGGCCTTCGCCATGATTACAGTAGTTGGCGCTTAGCTGCAATTTATCACCAACGAACTGATTAACAATCTCCTTAGGATCAATCATCGGCGCGCCAATAAATACGTTGATATTCTGCTCATGAAATAGGCTAATGGCCTTTTGCCCCATACCACCTGCAATAACATCGGTTACGCCAAGCTGAGCCACCCAACGTGGGTATAAGCCAGGCACGTGCTCGGGGGGCGTGTGGGTCTGAAAATCGGCAATTTTACCGTTCTGCACATCAACTATGGCAAATTGCTCACAATGTCCAAAGTGAGCGCAAAGTTCACCATTCTCTAATGGTATGGCAATTTTTTTGTTCATTTTAATTGGTTAATGGTTATAAAATACCCAAGGGGTGACTTACCGTCCCCCTTCGGGCTTTAATAGTTTTTAGATTAAACTCCCCTAAACCTATTCTGCATTCCGAAACCACGCCCCCTTGGGCCTCTGCGCCCCAAGCCACGGCCATAGCCAAATCCACGGCCATAACTTTCGGGTAGGTTTTCGGGAGCCTGGTTAGGCTCGTCGGTCGGAGCAGTACGACCTGCACCAAAATTGGTGCATCGTCCCATTCTGCGGCCAGTCATTGGACCTTGTCCGACTGGACCTGTTTGATTAAATCCTGGCATAACGTAAAATGATTAATGATTAATGATTGATTGACCTGCCAGCCGATAGGCAGGTTGATTGAAAGATTGGGTGATTGGATGATTGGATGATTGGATGA
>Ga0334900_1002624_pt1 | contig 15518 bp, 16 predicted proteins | sample GraSluR3_MG_2_FD_207231 | JGI IMG/M metagenome (GOLD analysis project Ga0334900, IMG submission 207231) | Sludge microbial communities from methane-producing bioreactor in Wageningen University, Netherlands - Granular Sludge_31_08-R3 | ecosystem: Engineered > Bioreactor > Anaerobic >...
TGATGTAATTAATGTGTTTACTGGATTTGATTATGAACAAAAAAATTAAGTTTTTTTTCTTATCTTTAATTAATGCTTGTTTGTTTTTGATATTTGTTTCTTTGCCTTATGATTGGCGAAATATTGGTTTGATTGTAATTGCTTTGGGGATAATGTTGGTGTTTTGGTATGGTTTTGGTAAGGCTAAATTGGCTTATGTTGTTTTACCAATAAGTTTGTTTTTGGGTTATGCATTGTTTACGACGCTTTTACCATTTCAAGTTTTTTTGGTAATTTTGATGAGTATTATTTATGGAAGTATTTGTTATTTTATTTTTTTGTTGCAAAATGTTTTTATAGTGGCGATAGAGTATAAGACAGTGCCTCTTTATAGAGCAGCTTATACGGTTGGTTCTATTATTTCGTTGTTTTCTGCTTTCTTTTTGTTTAATACTATTTTTTCTTTTCGTTGGTTATTTGTATGGAATGCTTTGGCTGTTTTTATAGTTTCTTGTTTTTTGTTTTATTATATTTTTTGGTCAGTGAGTATCGAAAATTATGCTGAAAATAAGACTAAAAAATGGTATCACTATGTTTTGGTACCAGCTTTTTTAATGTCTCAATTGGCAATAATTTTTTCTTTTTGGCCAGTAGGTATTTTTAAAGGGTCTATTTATTTGGTATCAATAATGTATATTATTGAAGGTTTATTACAGTCTGATTTGAGAGATAGATTTTTTCGACGAATTTGGTTATCTTTTCTTTGGATTGGAATAGCAATAGTTTTGGGAATTATTTTGACGACTGAATGGCGGTAATGGCGACAACACCAACAATATCTTGAATACTAGAGCTACGAGAGAGATCATTGACGGGTTTTTGTAAACCTTGAACAATAGGACCAAAAGCACTGAGATTACCAAATATTTTGGCTAATTTATAACCAATATTACCAGCGTTTAAATCTGGAAAAATGAGGATATTGGCATCACCTTTTAGTGGGCTATTAGGACATTTGAGTTGAGCAGTATCGGGAAGTAAGGCGGCGTCAAGTTGGATTTCGCCATCTATTAGAAGATTAGGGTTTCTTTGTTTAACCAAGTCGGTAGCTTGTTGGACTTTTGTGATTGATTCACTGGTTGAACTGCCTTTGGTTGAATAAGAAAGCATGGCAACTTTGGGTGTTTCTTGAACTAAATTGAGAAAGGAATTGGCAGAATCAAGGGCAATATCAGCGAGTTGTTGTACATCAGGGTCAGGATTGATGGCACAGTCGGCAAAAATAAATGTTTTTTGTTCATTACTCATGAAGAAAAAAGCGGAAGCATATTTATTTTTAATTCTTAAAATTTGTAAGGTTGGTTTTAAAAAACGGGGAGTGGGGGAAGCGGATCCACCGACTAAGCCGTCAGCTAGACCTTGCTTAACCATCATAGTACCGAGATAAAAAGGATCGTTAATAAGTTTTTGGGCTTCTTGAAGAGTTAACCCCTTTTCTTTTCGTAACTCAAAGAGTTGTGTGGCTAGTTCATTTTTTAGCTTTGAATCTGTAAAATATTCGGATTTTTCTAATAAAATTATTTTAGCAATAGAATTATTTTCAATCTCTTGGGCGGCTTGTTCAACTCGTTGGTCAACATCGCTTTCAAGTAGAATTATTTTTTTATTAAGGTTTTGGGCCTTGGAAATGATTTTTTTATAAAAATTTGACATAGAGTATTCTAACATTTTTTTGTCTAAGGGTATTAGCAGGGAAGGGGAAGGGTGCTAATTTTCACGCTACGTCCTATAATTTTCACGGAATAATTATAGGACGTAAATAAATGGGTGATATATTATGATATAGTTTGTGTGGAAAACTCAAATTAGGGTAAGAGAAGGATGCGAGAGGGCTTCTCTAAGAGGGTGATGATTGTTTATTTATTTAATTAAATTATTTTTGTTATTGCTTTAATGAGATAAGAGATCTTTTTTTATTGTTCTACTCCCCTCAAAGGGGAGATGAATATTTACTATGTCGCACAATGTATCTTTTACGACATAGGGTTGAGAGAAGTGGCAGGGGAGGAACAAATTACAATTTTTCCGCCGGTTGGCGGATTTAATTTTTAATTTTATTTTTTTACAAAACATCTTTTTTGAAAGTTAATTTTTGAGACATAATTCTCTGTTACTGACCCAATGCCTTTTTTTGTGTTTTTGGCTTGGAAGATGTCTCTTGACCCCTATCAAACTCCCCTGATATTAAATTATACCTATCTTTGGGCATAAAATATAATAGACCTCATTAAATCGCCTGTAAGCGATGTTTTTTATTTTTATGACATTAGTATCGTCTATTTTTTGTGTTAAGATTAAATATGGACTATGATTTGAGCAAAAATATTAGAAAATTTTTGGAGTATCTAGAAATTGAAAGAAATTGTTCAAAATTGACTATTAGAAATTATCAACATTATTTAGATGTTTTACTGACATATATCATTAATCAAAAAAAGAAAGATCAAGTTAGCGTTTTGGATCTTAATACTGAAATGATAAGAAATTTTCGTTTGTATTTGTCTAGACAGCCAGGAGTAGATAAGGAAATGAAATCAGTGACTCAGGGCTATTATATAATTGCCTTGAGATCATTTTTGAAATATTTAGTTAAAAATGATTTTAAGGTAATGCAACCAGAAAAATTAGAAGTACCCAAAGTAAAAGATCATAGTTTAAAGTTTTTAAATTCAGAACAGATTAATCGATTGTTAAACCAACCTTTGCTCTCCAGCAAAACAGGACTACGAGATAAGGCAATCTTGGAATTGTTGTTTTCGACTGGGCTGAGAGTGTCAGAATTGGTTTCTTTGAATAGAAATCAAATCAATTTAAAAACTCGTGAATTTGGAGTAATTGGTAAAGGTGGTCGAAGACGAGTGGTATTTATCTCCAAAGAATCAGCTAGATATTTGGATAAATATTTGGTTTCTAGGAGTGATAACTATAAACCCCTGTTTATAAGAATGTCTGGTAAAAATGAAATTACAGCTGATGATGATAAGATGAGATTGACGGCTAGATCGGTGCAAAGACTGGTTAAATCTTATGTCGCAAAAGCCAAACTACCGGTTGAAGCTACCCCCCACACTTTAAGACATTCGATGGCCACGGATTTGTTAAGATCTGGAGCTGATTTAAGATCGGTTCAAGAAATTCTTGGTCATAAAAATATTGCGACTACTCAGATATATACTCATGTTACCGATGCGAGACTAAGAGAGATTCATGACAAATTTCATTCTGGAAATAAATAATCCTATAGTTAGCCTGTTTTAAGGCAAAAAGCTTATTTTTGTATCTTGAAGAGATTGAGTGATTTTGTTTTTTGATTTTTGCCGTAAATTAGGCTTAAATTCTAAATTTAGACTTGATTAGCAGAAAGATGATTTATCTGCTAAAATGAGTCCCCTTTTTCTTATAATCCTATAATATTGAAGATTGGCGGGGACTCCCCTACTCTATTTTAGGTTTAAAAATGAAAAATTATTTTTTAAAAAAGTTCTTTTATCTTATAATAAAAAAAATAAAAGTCTTATAATATTTAGTCTTTCTTTTGGTCCTCTATATCTTCTATTTTTTCTAAGACTGTGAGAGTACTGACTTTATCTTCTTTGTTTTTTAGTCTCATTAAGATAACTCCTCGAGTATTTCTAGAAAGGGCGGGAATATTTTTGAGGGGAAGCCTAATAGTAATGCCTTTTTTGGAAACAAGAATAACTTGATCATCATTAGCAGTAATTACTTGGGCCCCAGCAATTAAGCCAGTTTTATCGCTAAGATTAGCTACTTTAACACCAACACCACCTCTTTTTTGAACTGGATACAAAAAGACATCACTTCTTTTACCAATACCATTTTGGGTGACGACTAAAAGATGGTGGAAGTCGTCGCTAGAAGTGGAGACAACATCCATGCTAACTAGATAATCATTTTCTTTGAGCAAAATACCTCTAACTCCACGAGTGTGTCGGCCCATAGGACGACAATCTTTTTCATCAAAACGGATACTTTTACCTTGAAAGGTAACTAAGAAAATTTGATCATTGCCTTGAGTAGTTCTAGCCCAGCTAAGATGGTCATTGTTGTCTAACTTGATAGCGGTTAAACCTGTTTGACGGATATTTTTGAATTTTTCAATAGCGGTTTTTTTGATAATACCTTTCTTGGTAGCGAGGATAATAAATTTAGCTTGATTATCTTTTTTGATTGGTAAAACAGCTTGAACTTCTTCTCCTTGGATGATATTTATTAGATTAACCACAGCTTGACCGCGACCATGGCGGCTGCCTTCATTGACATCCCAGACTTTGGTTTTGAAAACTCGACCTTTGTTGGTAAAGAAAAGAAGGTCGTCGTGAGTTTGGACGGAAAATATGGTGCTAATTTCATCTTCATTTTTGGTACTCATACCCATAACACCGACACCACCTCGTTTTTGGCTATGATAAGTTTCTTTGGGGACTCGTTTGATATAACCAGTTTTTGTAACAGTTACAAGACAAGCTTCATTGGGAATCAAGTCTTCATCACTAAAACTTTCTAGTCCTTGAGAATAAATTTTAGTTAATCTTTTATCGCCGTATTTTTCTATTATTTCTTTATTTTCATCTTTTAAAACTTTGAGCATAGCTTCGGGTTGGGTAACAATTTTGGTCATTTTATCAATATTTTTTTGTATTTCTTGATACTCTTCGTCAATTTTTTGCCTTTCTAGGGCAGCCAAGCGGCGAAGTTGCATTTCTAAAATAGCGTTGGCTTGAAGATCGGTAAATCCAAATTTAGAAATAAGATTATCTCTGGCATCATCGGTGCTTTTTGATGTTTTTATGGTTTTGATAATTTCATCAATAATATCGAGGGCTTTTTTGAGTCCCTCAAGAATATGATTTCTTAACCAAGCTGATTTTAAATCAAAGATAGTGCGACGACGGACGATTTGTTCACGATGACGAAGGAATAAAAGCAACATTTGTCGAAGGTTTAAAGTTTGAGGAATACCATTGACCAAAGCCAACATATTGGCAGAATATGAGCTTTGAAGTTGAGTATATTTAAAAAGTTTATTGAGAATTGTTTTGGGTCTACCAATTTTTTTGATTTCAATAACAATACGAATACCGTGTCTATCTGATTCATCGCGAAGATCGGAAATACCAATTATTTTTTTATCTTTTACTAGGTCAGCAATTTTTTTAACTAGTTCAGATTTATTGACTTGGTAAGGGAGCTCTGTGACAATAATGCGGATTTTTCCTGTTTTTGTTTCTTCAATATTAGTTTTTCCACGAATGATAAATTTACCTCTACCAGTTTGATACATTTCGATAATCCCTTCTCTTCCATATATTTCGCCAGCGGTGGGAAAATCTGGTCCTCTAACAATTTTACTTAATTCATCAACGGTAGCGGAAGTTTCAAAATTAAATTTAATTTTTTCGAGATCATAGACTGGTTTAAGGACGATATCTTGGGTAGTTTGTTTTTTGTTGATAATTGGTTTGATGTCAATTTCTTCTTGAACTGTTTCTAAGTGACTATGATCAATAGTGTATTCGAGAGCTTGACAAAGTTCTGTTAAATTGTGAGGAGGAATACGAGTAGCCATGCCAACAGCGATACCATCGGTGCCATTTAAGAGTAAGGTTGGTATTTTTGATGGTAAGACTGAGGGTTCTTTTTCTGTGGCATCAAAGTTTTCTACCATAGGGACAGTGTCTTTGTGGATGTCCCCTATCATTTCTGAACTTATTTTTTCTAGCTTGACTTCGGTGTAACGCATAGCAGCAGGTGGATCACCATCGATTGAACCAAAGTTTCCTTGTCCTTTGACTAAAGGATAACGAAGGGAAAAATGTTGAGCCATACGAACCATGGCCATATAGACAGACATATCACCGTGAGGGTGGTATTTACCCAAAACTTCACCGACAACTTTAGCTGATTTGGTAGTTTTGGCGGTAGATAGGCCCATATTGTTCATCGCATAAATGATACGACGATGGACTGGTTTGAGGCCGTCACGAACATCGGGTAAAGCTCTTTGCACAATGACACTCATGGCATAATCAAGATATGATTTTTCCATTTCTGAAACAATATCAACATTCATTACGTTGCCTATTGTTTGTAATTTTGGAGATGTTTCTTTGATTGTTTTTTTCATATTAGATATCTAAAGTAGCTAAGTGAGCATGAGTTTGAATAAATTTTTTACGAGGAGGAACATTATCACTCATCAAAATACTAAAAGTTTCGTCAGCCTTTTGAGCATCTTGAATAGTAACTTTTTTGAGACAGCGATTGTTAGGATTCATGGTAGTTTCCCATAATTGTTGAGGATTCATTTCTCCCAAACCTTTGTATCGTTGGATATCAAAAGCTTTGCTGGTGTCGATAGTTTTGAGATAGTTTTCTTTTTCTTCTTCTGTATAGACATATTTAACATCTTTACCGTGTTTAATTTTGTATAAAGGAGGCATGGCAATATAAACATAACCTTTTTCAATGGTGTAAGGAAGATGTCTAAATAAAAATGTTAGTAGAAGAGTGGCAATATGAGCACCGTCAACATCAGCATCAGACATAATGATAATACGATGATATCTAAGCTTTTCAGGATTGAAAGTGTCCCCTATGCCTGTACCTAAGGCAATAATTAAATCTTTTAATTTGTCGGAAGAAACAATTTTGTCTAGTCGCATACCTTCTGTATTAAGGGCTTTACCCCAAAGAGGTAAGATGGCTTGAAAACGACGGTCTCTCCCCTGCTTGGCACTACCACCTGCCGAATCACCTTCAACAATATAAACTTCAGATTCTTCTGGTTTTTTGGATTGACAATCGGCTAATTTACCAGGAAGTCCCAACGAGTCAAAAACACCTTTTCTCATAATAGCGTCTTTAGCAGCTCGAGCGGCTTTACGAATTTGGATAGCTAGGAGAGATTTACTAACAATAGTTTTGGCAATATCGGGATGTTCTTCAAAAAACATATCGAGTTGTTCGCGAACAATTTTGGTGACTAAGGGTTGAATTTCACTATTACCGAGTTTGCCTTTAGTTTGACCTTCAAATTGAAGTTCTTTACTAGGCATTTTGATTGAAACAACGGCAGTTAAGCCTTCTCTGACATCGTCACCAGTAATATTGTCTTCTTTGTTTTTGATTAATTCTTTTTTGATAGCATAATCCTTAATTGATTTAGTGAGAGCAGTTTTAAATCCAGAAAGATGAGTACCTCCTTCGTGGGTGTTGATAATATTAACAAAGGAGGGAGTGTTTTCTTGAAAAGTATCGTTGTATTGGATAGCTATTTCAGCATCAACATCTTCTTCTGATCCATGTAAATAAATTGGTTCATGGATGGTATTTTTATTTTTGTTGAGTTCTTTGAGTAAAGATAAAATACCACCTTCAAAATAAAAATGTCGTTGAGTATTTTTTCGTTCATCAAAAAAGTGAAAATATATTTTGGATGTTAAATACGCCCTGTCTTTGAGTGATTTAATAATTATTTTGTTGTCAAATTCGATAGTTTCTTTGAATATTTGAGGATCGGGATAAAAACGAACAGTGGTGCCAGATGTTTTACTGGGTAAGATTTTTTCGAGGAGCGGAATTTCAGTTTTTGGAATAGTAGTGAGTTTATTTTTGACTTTACCCCGACTAAATTTCATAGAATAGATTTGGCCATCTCTTCTTATTTCAGTTTCGTAAAGCTGGGAGAGAGCATTAACACAGGCGGCACCAACTCCATGGAGACCACCAGAAACTTTGTAAGCAGCTCCTTCAAATTTACCGCCAGAATGAAGAGTGGTCATGATGACTTCGAGGGCGGGTTTTTTGTATTTGGGCATAATGTCGATGGGAATACCTCGACCATCGTCAGCAACTGTGGCAGAATTATCTTTGTGAATAACAATCCAGATGTTTTGAGCAAAACCGGCTAAGGCTTCATCAATAGAATTGTCAATAATTTCAGTGAGACAATGATGAAGTCCACGGTGATCGGTGGAACCGATATACATCGCTGGACGCTTTCTGACTGGCTCTAAGCCTTCAAGAACAACAATTTGTTCGCCGGTGTAATTATTAGATGGTGACATAATTTTTGTGTATTTTTAGAGATATATTAATAATAGCAGAATAAATTAGGTTTACAATAAGCAAATTATTCGTAAAGATAGGACAAAATATTGTAGGAAATAATGGAGGCGGCGACCAAAACATTAAGTGATTTATTTACCCCAAACATAGGGATTTCTAGAGTATAGTCAGCCATTCTTTCAACCTTTTTTTGAACTCCTTTTACTTCACTTCCCAAGACTAAAGCAATGGGAGTTTTTATTTTTGTTTTGTTGTAAGGTTGACTTTGGCTATTTTGTTCACAGATAACAATATTGTAGCCTTCTTTTTTAAGTTTTTTGAGACAATCCGTAGTTGATTCATAGTTTTCCCAAGGGACAAATTTCCAAGTACCAATAGAGGCACGATGAATTTTAATATTAGGGGGAGTAACGACTGGACCACAGAGACAAATTTTTTCGGCGGCAATGGCATCAGCCAGACGAAAAAAAGAGCCAATATTATAAGTATCCAAGACATTGTCTAAGACTAAAATAATGGGATTTTTTTTAATTTTTTGTCCCAAATTACTGGCTTGTTTATGTTTACTTTTTCTTATTTGATGAGAGTTTAGTTTCATAAAGACAAAACCCCCGAAAATCCGGGGGTTTTGATAGATTTTAAATTATTTATTGACAACCACCATTGGTAGCGGCTCCTTGAACATTGGGGTCTTGCTCGATAATAGTTGAGCATTCTTTAGGGGCTTTTTTGAAGGCATAACAAATAGCTTCTTTAATACCATTTGGAGTGCGATAATCAGCTTGTTTAATTATTTTTTTACCAAGAAGTATAGCACCACTACCATCTTCTTTGTAAGCTTCTTGTGAAGGGAAAAGAACATCATTAAGCATCAATGTAGGTGAGCCTTGAATATTGTTTTTGGTAGTTAAAGCGATTTCTTCTTGAATTAACTTGATACCATCATTGTTAAAACAATTGTTGATAGCTTGGATATCTAAGTTAGCAGCTTTGGCTTGATCTTCCCAGCAACTGTCGGCATTTTCGTAATTACAGTTGACATTGATGTTTTCAATGAAATTCCACCATTTGCTTTTGTCTTCGGTGACATTCCAAGCGCAAATTTCACGAAGGTTTTGGGTGGCTTCTTGACGACCATGAAGAGCGCTATAAAATTTGCCATCACTGGATTTGATGTAATTATTTTCATCGACACAGTCTTGGTAATTTTTGTTGATAATTTGTTCACATTCTTTGATAGAAGAAACATATTTCATTTCAACATATTGAGGACACATTTCGATATCACCGGTAAGATTTTTACAGGTGTTTTCTAAATCAGTGAATTCATCAAAAATATATCTTGGTTGAAGATTAACTTTGTCACCAATTAGGTCGAAAACTGGTCTTAAAATTGATTCCATTTGATTACCATAGGGACAAAAACTCATCATATAGAATTCGAGAGTAGGTTTATTACTTTTGACTAATTCTAGTGTGGTACCAGAAATAGAATTTAAGTTGGCATTTTTGTTTTTGAGGTACATAATGCCTGAGTAAAAAGATAATCCGACAATTAATAAAAGACAAAAGATAGCAGTCAAGGAACTTACTTGAATTTTTTTGTTTTTTTTGAGAGCTTTAAAATTGATTTTCATATTTTTTTACTCCTCTATAATTTCTATAGCTTTGACAGGACAGGAATTAATAATATTTTTAATTGTATCATCTATTTGAGGGGGTTGTTGTTTAACCTTGGCTTTAAATGTGGTAGAATCCAATTCAAAATGATCTGGATCTAGGGCGGCACAGGTGTTGCAACCAATACAAAGGTCTTGGTTTATTTTGATTTTTTTAGTCATATTAATTTTAATAATAACATATGTTTTTTGATTTGATTAGAGGGAGAAAAAAAATTGACCCCTTAAATGAAGAAAGTTTTGAAGTGATTAAAGGCTTGGTGTGGAAGTATAACCAGAGGGTTTTGTTGGAAATTACTTTGGCTTGTGCTAATTATTGTCCTTATTGTACTAGGATTAGGAAAGTGTGTGAAAAAAATAGATATTATTTAAGTAAAAAGGATTTGGAAAAAATAGTTGAATATATAAAAAATCATTCAGGAATTGATGAGGTAATTATTTCAGGTGGTGACCCAGTAGTTGTCCCTGATTATTTAAAATATGTTTTGACAAAATTGGAAAAAATTAAACATATTAAAATAGTTAGAATACATACTAAATCTCCAGGTTTAATTGATTTGGAGTTGATTAAAAAATTTAAAAAACAATTATATATTTTAATTCATGTTGATAAATATGAAGATATTGACCAAGAGGCAATTCAAAAAATTAGATCTTTAGGAATTTCTATGTTTTCTCAATCAGTTTTTGTTAGGGGTATAAATGATAATAGTGACATTTTGGCTAAAATATTTACAAAATTGATTGAATTGGGAGTAAAACCTTATTATATTTATCATTGTGATAATGTTATGGGTTTGGAAAAATACAGAGTTGGTTTAAAAAGAGAAATGAAAATAATGAGAGAGTTGAGAGATAAGATTTCTGGTCTCGCCTACCCTATCCATATTGTTGATACGGCTAAAAGGAAGGTCCCTGTGGGTTTTCGTCTAGGAATCTTCCAGAAGTGATAATGGCTTTAAGGACAGTATTTATCCTTTCTTCAGCTTCAGCACGGGTTAATTTTTGTAATTTTCCTGGAAAATAATGAAAAATTTGATTGCGACCATATTTCCAAGCAGTCCATAAAATTTCAGCCAATTCTTCTCCATTTTCACTAATATTAGTGAGTTTTTGATAAATGGAAAATTTTTTGTATCGAAGAGATGGATTAAGTGTCTTCCCTACCCTAAAATGGTCACTATTGTATTGTTTATGACTCATGATTTTTATTTTTAAGAAAAAATCTTTAAGATAACCCTCGTAGGCTTTGGCAACGGGAGCGACCAAAAATGAATAATCAGAAATATGGTCTTTTTCTAGTCTTTCCAAAACTGTTTGGGTATCGTTTAAGAGATCGACTTGATCTTTGGATAAATAAAATGAGGCAGAGTTGAAAAGGTTTGTTTCTGGTGGCATATGTTTAATAATAACAGATTAGTGAGAGAAACTTATATCTTTGTGCTATAATCACCCTAATCTGCTCCTATTTAATAATTTATTTTGTTTAAATTATGTCTAAAGAAGGAAAAAAATTTGAAGTTAAAAAAAATAGGAATATGGAGCGGGAAAATTTGTATCAACGAACAGAAGCTTTAGTAGAAGAAGCTTATGGAGAAGTGAGGAGTAGTCGTGGTGAAGTAAGATTTATGGATAATAAGGAAAGAGCGGAAGAAATTTTGGCTAATTTATCTGTTTTTATGAGTCTTATAAATGAAGGGACGCCTTGTGTGAGAGGGGTTACTTTTTTGGATCAGAAGGTATTTGTGGTTAGTAATTTTGTGCGTTTTGGTGGTGTAGTAGATAATGATTTTTATAGTGTTGCCCTTAAAAAAGATAAATTTGAAAATAAGCTAGTTGTTTTGAGTGAGGTACAGAAAGCATTGATGGATAGGACTAAAGAAAAAAATGTTAGTGAAGAAGAAAAACAATTTTTTCAGGATGAATGGCTAAGATTAAACGGTTTAACAGCAAAAAATTTTTAATAATTTGTTAATATAAAAATATGAAAGAAAAAATAAATCCAAATGATAAAAAAATAAAAGAAGTAGCTAGTTTTGTGCGTGGTGGTGGTAATATTGGTGATATTTCTCCTTTAATTAGAGATGTCCAAGGGGCTGGTACGGTTGCTTTGGATATTTTGAATGAAAAAGGAAGTAGTAATCAAGATGTTGCATTACAACAATATGAATTGGTGAGAGAGATGTGTAAAAAAGGTCGTTGGTAAATTGTTATTCGTTTCAAATCTTTCTGTCCGCCGTAGGCGGACTCCTCGCAATGACACAAGGGAGAAGTTGGCGGGGTCTTGGCAATGTTATACGGTGGATGGGGACTATTTATTCGTATCTGAGGGCTTCGATGGGAGAGAGTTTACTGGCTTTGCGAGCTGGAGCGACACCAAAAATAATACCAACGATAGTAGAAACACCAAAAGCAAGAATAATTGATTGGATGGTAACTTCGGCAGGAAAAATTTTATCTATTCCCCAAGCTCCAAGACTACCAAGAATAATACCAACACCTCCACCTAAGCAAGATAAAATGATGGCTTCGATAAGAAATTGAAGAAGAATGGCGCGAGGATAAGCCCCAACAGCTTTACGAAGTCCAATTTCTTTAGTTCTTTCGGTAACAGTGACCAACATAATGTTCATAATTCCAATACCACCGACGACCAAGGAAATAGCGGCGATACCTGATAGAGCGACGGTTAAAGTGCTTAAAATTGTGTTAATTGATGAAAGTATTTGAGATTGATCGACAACACTAAAGGCATCTTCTTTTTTGTAATCTTTTTTGAGAATTTCTTCTGTTTGTTTTTTAATTTTTTCGATATCTTCTTTGCTTTTAACTTTTATGCCGATACTTTGGATATTTTTATGACCAACTATGTTATACCCGACATTAAGAGGAATATAAATAGCATCATCAATACTAGCACCACCTATTCCCCCACCCTTTTTATCGAGATAACCAATAACTTTAAAAGTGTGCCCAGAGATATTAATTTTTTTGTTGAGAGGATTGGAGACTCCGAATAATTCGTCTTTGACATTGTAGCCTAAGATAACAACTTTAGCATTTTTGTTTTCTTCAGCTTTGGTAAACCAGCGACCATTACCAGAAGAAGGTAAACTATTCATACTTTTACCATATTGGTGATTGGTTATTTCTAAACTTGTTTTTTTACTGTTGTTGAGATATTTTACTTCGACTCTTGATTCAATCATAGGAAAAATAGATTCAATATCAAGCTTTCTTTCTAAGGTGGTTAAATCTTTTTCTTTAAATGAAGTATTAAGCATACTTTGACCACCGCCTGCAAAACCTTCACCATTGCTACCAAACATATTACCAGGCATAACATAAACAATATTGGAGCCTAGACTATCAAATTGTTCGACAACAAAACTTTTGAGACCATTACCGATAGAAACTAAAAGAATTACAGAGGTAACACCAATAATAATACCTAGAGAAGTGAGAAAAGTTCTAACTTTATTTTTTAAAATGGAACGAATTGATGATTTGATTAAGTCGTCAAGACTAGGTTTGAGTTTTAACATTTTTCTTCTCCTACAATTTTGCCATCTTTAATAATAATTATTCTTTGAGCTTGTTTAGCTAAATCCATATCGTGAGTTACCATCACAATAGTCCTTTTTTCTTTTTGGTTTAAATATTTTAAAAATTCTAAGACATCTTTACCAGATTTACTATCCAAGTTCCCAGTTGGTTCATCGGCAAGAATAATTTTGGGATTATTGATAAGAGCTCGGGCAATGGCAACTCTTTGTTGTTGACCACCAGAAAGTTGGGCTGGTGTATTTTTGATTTTTGAACTTAAATCGACCTTTTGAAGCATTTCTAGGGCAAGAGATAAATGTTTTTCTTTGGGAATATCTGAATAAAGGAGAGGTAAGATCACATTTTCTAAAGATGAAGTTTTGGGTAAAAGATTAAATTGTTGGAAGACAAAACCAAGAGTTTTGTTTCTTAGAGATGCGAGTTCATTTTCATTGAGTTTTTCGATATTGGTGCCTTCAAGGATTATTTTTCCGGAAGTAGGAGTATCAAGAAGACCAACGATATGCATTAAAGTCGACTTACCTGAACCAGAAGCACCAGTGATAGCCACAAATTCGCCTTCATAAATTTTGAGACAGACACCATCGAGGGCATTAAAAAAAGTATCACCAGTTTTGTAGGTTTTAAAAATTTTTTGTAGTTCTAGAAGAACTTTTTTACCTTTTTTGGATGACGACTTGATCATATTGGGACAAACCTTCTAAAACTTCATATTCTAATTCTGATTCAATACCAGTTTTGATTTCTTGTTTGATTATTTCTTTGTCGGATTTGTAAACAAAAACAAATTTTTTGTTTTCTTCTTCAATTACAGCTTCGATAGGAATGGTAAGAGCATCTATCGATTGATCCATAATAATTTCGGCATTACCGGTCATACCTAGACGATAAGTTAGCTCATCGTTAGTTTGAGGAAATTCGAATTGAACTTCATAAACAATTGAGCTTTGTCCAGCAATTGGAGTAAAGGATATATATTTAATTTGAGAATCGATCACTTCGTCTTCAAAACTATCTAAAATAATTTGAGCTTTTTGTCCTTGTGTAATACGATTGACTTCTTCTTGGTCAATTTCTGATTTAAAGTAAATGGTGTTGGGGTCGACTATAGAGTAAGTGTTTGACGAAGGAATAATATTGGTCCCGGGTAAGGCAGAACCAACAGAAGTGACTATACCATTGATGGGTGAAGTAAGAGTGGCGTATTTGATGGCTAGGTCAGTGAGTTCGTAATTAATAACAGCATTGTTAAGAGTGTTTTGATTGCGGTCTAAAATTCTTTGGAATTCGGTAGTGATGACTGTATCTTTGTAGTCGTCAGTAGTGTCGTAAAAATTGGATAAAGTGCTATTATAATTATTAAATTGGATTTCGAGGTTTTTTTTAAGAGAAGTTTTGTCAAGTGAGGCAATAGCTTGATATTTTTTGACAGTATCCCCTACTTTGACTCCTAACCAAGCTAATTGACCAGCAGTTTGAAATTGGAGAGTAACTTTTGATTGGGCGTCGATAGATCCGGCTAAATTTAGCTTGGAAGCAATAGTTTGTATCTGAGGAGTGACTAAAATATCTTTTTTGGGATTGTAACCAAGGGACTCCATTTTTTTGATATTGTAATTACGAATTATCAAAAAGACTATCAGAGCAATTACTATTGTAGTTATTATCTTTTTGGGATTTTTGAATAATTTTTTCATAGGATTATTAGTGTGATTATTTACACTGTAGTTATTATACACGAAATTATTTTTTTTGCCTAAGTTCTTTGAGTTTCCACATAAATAGTTTGTAGGGAGTTTGGATGTTTAGTTGGTCTTTGACAAAATATCTGGCTTGGTCCAATATTTTTCTATCAATGGTTTTGGCTAAACGAATATAAAGAGATTTATTTTTCCAATCGCCTAGTTCTTTGGCTAGTTTTAGGCCATAAGCTTGAAAGTCTGTTTTGACATATTTGGTTCGACCAGCAAGGGTTTTTTTGTATTTTTCAAAAGAGTCAGATAGTTTGGTTGGTTTGGACATGGTGGACTCGCGGGGAATTGAACCCCGAATATATCAATGCGAATGATATGTTATACCGTTTAACTACGAGCCCGGTATCAAATAAATTTTTAATTTAAAATTTTTAATTTTTAATCAATTACT
>Ga0334900_1002641_pt1 | contig 15397 bp, 8 predicted proteins | sample GraSluR3_MG_2_FD_207231 | JGI IMG/M metagenome (GOLD analysis project Ga0334900, IMG submission 207231) | Sludge microbial communities from methane-producing bioreactor in Wageningen University, Netherlands - Granular Sludge_31_08-R3 | ecosystem: Engineered > Bioreactor > Anaerobic > Unclassified...
TTTTTGGCCCCTGCTGGAACCCCAACTCTGATGCGTGCTCCTAAGTCCCGTTCACAAAACCACTTAGCGATGCTATCATTCATCAAAGTGGCGCTGCCCAATTAGGGTCTTGGAATGAATCACCAGCAAGGGCGAGGTTTTCCAGGCCCCCGCCGTTGCTGATTGCCTCCATGTCCACCGTCAACCTCCCGTCAGGCAACGAAAACCCTCCCTTATACTTGCTGTCGTCGAGGCATGCGTCCGGAAACGACGGCGCATGACGATCCTGCCCTGGATTCATGTTGCCGATCACGACCGCGTAATCGGAACACCCTTGTTCGTACGGGCTCAGGCCGTCATACACCAGCTTCTTTTTCGGTGGGTTGCCGGTGGAGGGGCACCGGAGGACGGGAAGCGCTACCCGGGCGTCGTCCGCCCAGTCGTTGCCGAGGCCTAATCCTTGCGACTCAAAAAACACGACGACCTGATGAAAGACGCTCGTGTTTCCTGAGCCATGCCCCGAACCGGAGCCGAGATCGGCGGTCTTGCGGTCGTTGGCCGCGGCATCATGGAGCACGGCGATGCCGATCTGCCTCAAGTTGTTCCCACATTGGATCCTCCGTGCCATCTCCCGCGAGGTGAGCACGGCGGGAATCATGATCCCGACCAGAATCGCAATGATCGCGACGACCACCAGCAACTCGATCAGCGTGAAGCCGCCGCGGGCGCGGCGGGGCCGCCGTCGGCGCCTCGCCCGGGGGGGGCTCCCGGGCTTGGTCCGAAACCTGTTGAATCGCGTTGACTCGAACATGGCAAACTCCTTTGGTCTGCTGTTGGCCCGCGCGGTACAATGAAAGGGCCGTCCGTCCCGGGCGCGCGGACCGTGAGCCCGGGCTTCAGGCACCGGCCGGTGAGACATGCTTCGCGGTGTGGGCTCACCGGCCGGGTTTTGTGCAAGGTGCGCGATACGCACCGTCACGCGGCTGCGATTCCTACCTTGGTTTGCTGTCGGCCTGCGCGGTACAAGCCGCGGTCCGGGTCCATGGTCTCGTGCGTTTCATGCTTCAAACCTCTCACTTCGTGCGGTCCGCGCGGTAAAACAAGAGGGCCGTCCGGCGCGGGCGCGCGGACCGTGGGCCCGGACCTTCAGGGACCGGCCTCCTGGGGTGTGGTTCGTCCTACAGGCCCAGGTGGCCGGGTTTGTTTGCCGTTTGCTCGACTTGGATATGCCGTCTCACGGATTGGGGTATCGCCCGCGAAGCCCGCGGGTTACAACTTGGTAAGGCTCATAGAATTCGGGAGGAAGGAACATGTCCATCACCGTCGAGGCCACGTACGAAGACGGCGTGCTCAAGCCGAAGCAGCCGCTGCCGCTGCAAGAGCACGAAGAAGTCCGTGTCACTGTGGAGCCGGTGATCAGCCGGGCGCGGCGCACCGCGGGAATGCTCCCTTGGAGCGGCGATTCTGAAACGCTGCGTCGGCTCGCCGAGGATCCCGAATACGGCATCCTGGAGTCGCCATGATCTTCGATTAGACTGCGTCCGGCACGGAGGTCTTTCTGGATGCCAACACGCTGATCTATCACTTTGCCAACGATGCGGCCTACGGAGCGGCGTGTACTCGCCTGGTGGAACGAATCGACCAGAACGACCTGAAGGGATGCACGTCGACGGCCGTCATTTCTGACTGCGCTCACCGGATGATGAGCATCGAGGCGATGGATCGCTTTGGCTGGCCGATGGCGGGCCTGGCCGCGCGATTGCGCAAGCGTCATGCGGAAATCCGCAAGCTCACGGTCTTTGAGCAAGCCATCAACGAGGTTCCTCAGCTCGGCATTCGTGTGCACGAGGTCACGCTTGATCTCGTCCTGACGGCTGCGAAACTGAGCCGGCAGCACGAACTCCTCTCCGGAGACGCGCTGGTCGTGGCGATGATGCAGGCGAGCGGCTTGAGCAACCTGGCCAGCAACGACGCCGATTTCGACCGCGTGCCGGGGATTGCCCGCTACCGGCCGGCGTGACGCGTGCCGAGGGATGCTATGCATTTTCGCCTTCCGGTTGTGATTCGAAGCGGTTCAAACGCAAGAGAGGACAACGCAAAACGGGGACATCCCGGAACTGGCCGAGGAAGGCAAAGTGGATTCTCTCCTCATTTGACAAATCAGTGATGGCCCGTTTTATTCTCTCGGATAGGCTCTAAGCATCAAACGGTCCGAGTGGTCGTTGAGATGCAGGCGGCAAGCCCTGAGGAATACTGGTGGGGGCGGGAAGGTAAAACGTCCCGAAAAGACTGAAAAGACTGCCGTCGGACACAGCAAAACCCGGACCGGTCTTGAAATTCGCGATGACAACTTTGCCAAAGGGTCCCGTTCCAAGGAACTCGAACGGCCCGAGCTCAAACAGGCTTGCCCCACCGCCATAGGGGCCAACTTGAAGACTCACCGCGGAAAACTGAAGCAGTCCCGTAAACTCGTGGACGTAACACCGGCGCTTAGTGCGAAAAGGATTCCAAGGCCCGTTTTCTGTGACAGCGGGAAAATTAACGGACGCCCCGACACCGACAAACTTATAGTTCTGCCGCACTTGCGGGCGCTCCGCGGACTGTATCTCAAATCGATAGATGCCCAAAACGACCACATCCAAGCTCTTTTTTAGGCGTATTCTCCATCGAGTGTAGGCAGGGTCGATAGGCGAAGGCGGCTGACTGGGCTGCGGTGTGCTGCTTTGCGCTTGGGGCTGCGAGGGGACTTGATACGGAGCCACATCCACCAGGACAGCACGATCCCATTCTTCGTTCGGCGCTCGTTGATCTGATTGGCTTTCCCCGTGGCTGATCATTTGGCCCATCTGGTACAATTCAACGCCGTGAGAAATCATGTAGTTTCCCACGTTGTCGAGACGTCTCCGCGACAACCGAACATTGTAGCTTGCGTTTCCACAAGCGCTTGCGTAGCCAAAGAGCTTGCCCTTCAACGATCGGTTGCCCACCAGCAGCGGAATAGCCTTCGACCTGAGCGCAGACTTGTGCTCTCGCTTGAGTCGGGCTCCGTCATGGTCAAAGTTGTACAGACGAAGCTTGATGGAGTTCGCACTCTGATCATGGATGCGCGATTTCCCCGCGCCTGTCGCTCGCCAAGTCATTTTCGATCCTCCTCGCATAAAGAGTGCACGCCGGAGTCGGGCAGGACGTCCTCCAAAGTGAATAAGGTTGGAAACGTGACAACTTGGTGCCGAGGACCCAAATAGGTTGTGCGGCGGAGTTCGACTGGAGTTCGTGGAGCTGGTTTTGTGTGACACCTCGTGGATCCTTGTCGAAAGTGCGACGCAGAGCCTGCTGTCGATGCGAGGTGCGCCGGAAAAGCAGTCTTCCGACAAGGCCCAGCACCTACGACGCCGACTTCTGCGTCTGGTACGTGGCAGGGAAGTTGCCGGCCTCGTTGCCCATGTTGTCGAACTTCTTGTACGTCCATTCGATGTCGGTGTAGTTGAGGGTGATCTCCTCGGTGGGGACCGGGTCCTGGCTGCCTGAGCCGTTGAAGCTGTAGCTCGAGATGATCACGTCCTTCAGCTTGACCTCGAGGTTCGTGACGTTCCTGTCGTTGATCGTGCTGCACAGGTGAATCACCACTTCGTCCATGTACTTGCCGTTGGCGCAGGCGGCCGCCAGGCTGGGGGTCGAGCTGTCCCAGGTCTTGACGACTCGGATGTCGCCCAGCGACGTTTCGCCATTGCTTCGTTTTACGCCCGTGGCCGCTTCCTGGATGGAGCGGTGAATCGGCAGGCTGACCGACTCCACGTACACCCACTTGTCGTGGCCTTGCTCCTGGCTCTCGCCGTCGATGTCGGGCATCTTGATGTAGGCGGGCATGACAATCTCCAAAGCAAATCGAATGGGGAACTTGACTCGGGCGACCAACTGCCCCACGTGCACTCGATCGCCCACGGGACGGTAGACTCACGATCCCTTCCGGCGCGCAGACCGTGGGCCCGGTTGGCGGCCGTTCGGCCGGTGAGGCCTGTTGGGCGACGCGGGCTCACCGGCCGGGTTACTTCTGCGCTCCAAATGCGCTGCGTCGCATGTTGGCACGAACAGTTCAGGAAGAGGGCTCCCACGCTATGCAAAGCCTACTCCAAGCGCCATCCAACGATGGTCAACCCGTGTCCGTAAAACGACATCGTGACGTCGCCCGTCAGATTCGTCGGCGATTTTCCGTCGTGCGTGCACCGCATGATGTCGTAGTACCAGTCGAATCCGCTTGCGTCGAGGTGCCGATACAGGATGAACTGGCCGTCCGGCGACCAACTGGGACGATCAACGTACTTGCCGTTGACGCCATGGTTTCTGGCCTTGGCGACAACGGTGATCGACAGATCATCGAGGTGGATCGTCTCGATGGTCGTCCAACTCTCGGCCCGGGCGCCATAGGCGATGCGGGCACCATCGGGCGACCATCGCGGCTGGAACAGAATAGTCGTCGGCAGCATCGCGTGCTGATCGGCCAGCGTATCGTAGATCCAGAGTTCCTTGTCATTTCGATAGACGATGGCGGTCCCATCCGGCGACCAGTCGTAGTCCCAGGACGTTCCGTAGACGTACTCCGTCGACGAGAGATCGAGGCCTACGATTTCTCCCGCGTCACCGGAGATCACGGGGGCTCGAACCAGCACACCGTCGGTCATGCCGGCGCCGCCGTCGGCAACCTCGTACCAGGAAACAAATGCGTCGGCGCCTAAGGCATCGGAAACCCATCGCTCTCCGGAAATGGTGAAGCCCTCCGGCGCCGAATAGAGTTGGACGGTCGTATTGGCATCGTCCGTCAAGTACAGATCGTAGTAGCCGTGCAAGAACCACCGCTTGCCGTCATGCTTTGCGACGCTTGGGATGGCATCCCCGATGGGGAGCCCCAGTATCGTCTTGTTCGCCCCGTCGGCATCCATGGCAATCAAGTCGGGCGTGTAGTAGTAATAGACGGTTCCCGTTGCGCTGCCAGCATCTCCACCGCCTCCGCCACCGCCGCCTTTTCCCGGCGGCGGCGCGGCCGAGGCGAAGCCGGCGCCCAGCAGCACGGCGGCGACCGCGGTGCCCAGCAACGCTCCCCTGGTCCAGCTTGCTTGTCTCGTGCGTTTCATGGTCCGATCCCTTTCACTTCGTGCGGTCCGCGCGGTAGGATAGAGGCGGCGCCGGTCCGGGCGCGCAGACCGTGAGCCCGGGTGGTGGCCGTGCGGCCGGTGAGGCGTGTTTGGCGACGCGGACTCACCGGCCGGCTTTTGGTTTAAGGTGCGGGGCACGCACCTGAAGCGTGTCGTGGTCTCCGATTGGTTGTGGTCAGCCGATTCCGCGATTGGTGCGTTTCACGGACGCTACTGCGCTGTATCTCTGAGAGGTTTTCAGTCCGTATTTTCGGGGTCTTACCCGGTGGCCGAGGGCTCGGCGCCCCGGATCAGCCGCTGGGCCTCGCGATGGAAAACGGCCGCGCGCAGCCAGTTCTGAAGATCGTTGACGCCGGGCTTGAAGATGTGGTGCATGTCGATCGGCGTTCTTGGATGGTGCCACGCCGTCCACATCTCGGAGCGTTCGAGCCATTGCCGTGCCTGAGCCTCGTCTCCCAATTCGTGGTGGATCATGCTCAGGAGGGGCCAGACCTCGCCGCGTCGATGGCTGGCCGCCGCGGGCTCGAGTTGGGCCAGCGCCTCCCGCAGCTTCCCCGCGCGATACTGTGCCGCGCCCCACAGCAGGCGATGGTTCCAATCGTCCGGGCGCTCTTCGAATACCTTCTCGGCGGCCGCGAGCAGCTCGCTCGCGTGGGATTCATCAGCCGGGGCAAGGACCAGCAGTTGGGCGGTGTACAGGGGATTCCAATCTGTAGGGCGAGAGTCGCGGATGCGCTCAAACTCCCGCAGGTCGCCTCGCAGCAAGGCCACCGAGGCGCGCTGAGGGTGATATCCGAACGGTTCGAGTTGCCTGGCCGCCTCGTGCGCAGCCGCCAGATCGCCGCGGACTGCATCGACGCCCAGCCTTGCCATCCAGAGGTGCTCGTTGTCCGGGCGGTCCGGCCGAAGGGCGATCAGGCGGTCGAACAGTTCGGGGCGAGCCGCCGCCTCCAGCGCCGCAGAATGCCTGATTCGCCAGGCGGTGTGCTCGTCGCCGCCGGCGGCCGAATCGAAGACGCTGCTGAGCTCCGCGGCGGCATGGTCGAGGTCGCCACGCTCGGCGAAGAACGCCGAGCGGGCAATCCGCACCTCGGCGTCGTCCGGGGCGAGTTCCAGCGCCTTGTCATAATCGGCCCGCGCCTTGTCGAATCGCCCCAGTTCGGCCAGCCGCCGGCCGCGGGCGAGGTAGGGATAGGCCGGGCCGCCAACCTTGTTGGCGTTGCTCACGTACGTGGCAATCACGTGGTCGAACGCGGCCATGACCGGGTCGCGGCTGTTCCAGTCCGCCAGCGCAGCCTGCTGCTGTTGTTCCAGAAGCTCGTCGGTGCGGACCGTCCCTCCCGTGATCAACCGTTCGGCCTCGCGCAGTTGGGCGACGAGCCAAACGTATTCGCACCACCACCGTTCGTCCTTGACTTTCACGGCGGTTTCAAAGGAACGATCAAGCTGGGCGAGGGCCTGCCCGAAGTTGTTGCGTTTGTGTTCCAGAACGGCGCGGAGCGGCCCCGATGTAGGAGCAGTTAGGTCGCGCCACTGGTCCGACTCGTTGAAGCGTCCTGCAAAGACTGCATGCTTGAGCAGCAATCGTTGGATGTTAGATCTTCGCGGTGGATCTTTCGTGACGGAAATCTGATTCGCCAGTGATTCTGCGATCGCGTCGCCGTGTTCGCGAAGGATCGGGTTGTCCACCAGAAACAGCGCCTGTGATGCTCGGACGCGCTTCCAAGGGCTCGGATCGCTGGTCGCCATGGCGAGCAGGTGATGCCCCACGCGGTTGAGCAACTGCTCGTCGCCGAGCAGCAGGGCGATCTGGACGCACGCCGTTTCGAACCATACTTGGTCCCCAAACGAAGGCTCGCCAAATTCGAGGTCGTCCTTCGCAAACGTGGCTTCCGCCGCCTGACGCCAGAGCCCCTGTTCCGCCAGCGCGAGCGCGCAATCGGCCGGAGTGTCGGCCAGACGAGGTGCCAAGGAGTCACTCAGCGCCGTCCGAACCAGAATCTGGTTCCTGCCCGGACGCAGGGCAACGGGGACGCGAGCGGCCTGGTGCACCGGTCCGCACGATTCGTTCGATTGAAAGACCAGCCTTCCGTTGCACCAGATACGAACACCGTTGCCAAGGCCGACGCGGAAAAACGCGGTGCGGTCATCCGGCGAATAGATCAACGCCAGCGCGTACGCTGATCCACTTGAATCGCCGAGGACATCGCGGATCATGAGTGTGCCGAATTTGCCGAAATCGGCTGATCGCCACGCAACCGGCTCGTCCGACAGTCCTGTCGTCGGGTCGAGCACGTACAGCGGCCTGGACGGATCGGGGTCGATTTCGGGCGGGCAGAACTCGTCGAGGTTCGTCGGATACGGCCCGACGACCCACCAGCCGGCTTCGAGGAACTTGTTGAGTTCATTCGGCGTCAGGGAGGCGGCGTGGGCGAAGTCGGCGTCGGCCTTCTCGTGCTGGCCCCGCTCGGCATACCAGCGGCCGCGGCGGATCCAAGGCAGCGGATCGTCGCCGGCAAGTTGTACGATTTTCTGCCATTCGGCTTCGGCACGTTTGATTTCGTTCCACATCTCGAAAAGGCGCACACGTGCCAGCCAGATCTCCGCGTCGCCGGGCGCCGCTGCCGATGCGGCCGCAAGTTCGGCCTCGGCTTTTTCCGTTTCCCCGATCATTCCGTAGCCGCGGGCCTGAATCAGGTGCTGCCAGGGATCCGCCGCCGGAGGCTGATCGCCCGACATGACCTCAGTGGCCAGACGACGCATCACCTGCCAATAAGCGATGTGCCACCAGTGTTCGACGAAGATCCCCTTTCGCTCGTCGATGGGCTCACGCGCCAGTGCCTCTGCGAAGCTCCGACGATAACGCTTTTCTCCCTCCGCCCAGCGTTGCCGCGCTCGCGCTTTGTCCCCCAGCTTCCAAGCGATCGCGGCGTCCAGAAAGGCGATCTGGGGATTGCTTGACGGAAACGGCGCCAGGGTCTCCTGAGCTTCGCCATATTGCTCCGCACGATACTGTTGGATTGCGACAGCCACAGCAATCCATCCACCTCTTGCCCCCCATTCGTCCAGCAACTGCCGGTTGCGTTTCTGAGCGTCTTCCGAAAGCGGCGAATCAGCGCCGAGAACCGCGATGCCGCGCGCCAAATAGACCCAGTCATAGCGGATGAGCGACGGATTATGACTAGCCCACATCGCATCCCCGAGCTGCTCGAAGAAGCGTTGAGCGAGGTCGCGGTCGTTCAGTTGCAGAACAACGGCCGAGAACTCTCCGTCGGTGACAAAATCGTCGGTATGCACAGTGGCCAAGCGTTCAAACTCCACCTGGCGCTTCGCGAATTCGTGTACCAACGGAAAGAGTCCGCAAGAGGCATAATGCTCGTAGATCCTGCGCTCAATGTCTCCAACCGTGCGAACCACCGATTTGTTGTCGCGGTGAGCCTCCGCCAATTGCAGTGTCTCGGCGAGACACCGCTGCCAGATTTGGTGTGCCCGCGGGTACTCCGCTTTTCTCCAGTACAGTTGCCCGATCGCCGCGCGGGTCGCGAGCCAATCGACGGCCAGCGCGGGATCGTCGGGCTGTTCGCTGCGGAGCTCTGCGCGGATCTGCAATGCCTCGTTCAGCGGCTCTTTCGCCTCGTCGAACTGTTTCAAGTACGTTTGGGTGACGCCGATCGAGTGGAGACCGGCGGCGAGGGCCTTCTGATAGCGTGTTTTTTCCGGCTCGCTGGTCACCAACTCGCGCAACTTGTCCACGGCTTGACGGCGATCAGGAAGACTTTGGACGTCGGTGCCGCTCTGCTTCGCGGCCAGTTGTTCCGCCTGGATCTCTTTCTCCAGGCGGTCGGCCAGTTTTTGGAAGTCTTCTCGCTCGCGTAGCGCGGCCAAGTCCTTATGGGACCGGAGCGCCTTGAGGTTCCGGTACCCCGCATCGACAGCCTCGGTAAGCGTCTCCATCGCCCGGTTGGCGTAGCGTTGCTGATCGTCTAATTGCACTGCGGTCGGCTCCTCGCCGCCGTCGGCAGGTATGGCCAGAGCACCGTACACCGTCGCCAACGTGAACAATTCGTCGGGTGTATCGTGCGGGATGTTCTCCAGAACGTCCCGGGCGGCGCGCAGGGAGCGTTCGGCCGCCGCCGTATCACCGAGCCGTCGCTCGCAATTGCCGAGTTCCCGGTACGCCTTGTACAGGTCGCCTTTCAGGGACGGAACGAACGGATTTTCGAATGCCAGCTTCCGCCGCACGGCGACCAGCCGCTGGTACGAGTCCAACGCCTCTGGGTCGTTTCCGAACTCGGCCTGCGTGATAGCGACATTTCGCAACCCGTTTGCCAGCCAACGCCCCCACAGGATCGTTTGCGGCGCATGGCGATATGCTTCCGCGGAACACCCGACTCCGCGCTCGAACATCGCCAGCGCTTCCGGGCCTTTGTTTTGCTGGTCCAAGAGCACGCCCAGGTTATTGAGCGTGGCACCCAATTCGGCAAGATAGTCCGGCTTGCCGGGAAACTCGTGGACCAGGCCTTCGCGCAGCGCCAACGCCTGCTGGTGGTACTTCAGCGCGGCCGCCATGTCCTGGGCGTTCTTCTCGTCAATCGCCAGCGAGTTGTACGTATCGGCCAGCAGGCTCCGGGCTTCGGCGTGCTTGGCATCGGTCGCCAGAATCGCCTGGCACAACGTCACGGTGTCGTCGTAGCGACCGGCTCGAAAATAAGACTTCGCGAGGCCTAGTTGCACGTCCGGGCTGTCATTGCCCGCGCGGCGGAGCTGCTCGAACAACTCGATGGACTTGGCAGTCGAGGCTTCCGATTCCTTTTTCTGTCCCAGTTCGCCGCGGATGACGGCAATGCGATAATGCGCCGTTGCCAGTTCGACCAGTAGCTCCGATGCGTTCTCCGCATCTTGCGTGAAATCGTCGTAGAACTCCATGGCGGAGGACAGAAGCTCCTGCCGCAAGGGCTGCAGGCCCGGGACCGTTAGCAGCTCATGCTTCACGACCTGATTCAGGAACTTATCGACGGCCGACCGCGCCAGGGCAAAGTTCGTCTCGGCCCGCTCCCGCTGCTGCTGGGCGTCTGCCAAGGCGCTTCTGGCGATTTTCGTCTGCCGCTCGGCCTCTTCACGTTGCGTCTGCTCGCGGTCCCGGGCCGTGGTGGCCGCCTTTTCCGCAGCAATCGCCGTCGCGAGTGCGGCCTGCTTTTCGGCCGCGAGATCCGCATTCCTCCCTGCGAGATCCCGGAATCGGGCCGCGGCGACACCGGCACCGATCGACACGGCCACCAAGGTGAGTACCGCCGCGGAGAGGAACGTCAGGACAGCCATGTTGCGCCGGGCGAACTTCTGGAAGCGATAGGCCGCCGAGGGCGGGCAGGCGTGCACCGGCTTGTCGTGCAGGTAGCGCTGGACGTCGGCCCCGAAGCTGTTGGCCGTGGCGTAGCGCCGCGTGCGGTCCTTTTCCAGGGCCCGCATCACGATCCAGTCCAACTCGCCGCGGACCAGGGCCGTGAGCTTCTTCGGCTCGGTCCGGCGGTGGGCGGCCACCGACGGGAGCGTGTCGCCCAGCGTGCTGATGCGGAGACTCGGCCGCGGCGGGTCTTCTTCGCGGATGATGCGCAACAGCTCGTCGTAGGCCGCGGCCCGAACCCGCTCCTGGTCGAACGGCGTCGTGCCGGTGAGCAACTCGTACAGGAGCACGCCGAGGGAGTAGATGTCGCTACGGGTGTCCACGTCCAAGTCGCTCATGCCCGCCTGCTCGGGGCTCATGTATAGCGGCGTGCCGATCATCTGGGCGAAACGCGTGAAGACCGTCTTCTCCGTAAGGCGCTGGTCGATCGCCTTGGCCACGCCGAAGTCGATCACCTTGGGCACGGGCCAGTCGTCGCGGAGCGTGACCAGGACGTTCGACGGCTTGATGTCGCGATGGATAATGCCCTTCTGGTGGGCGTGCTGCACCGCCTGGCAAACCGTGGCGAACAGCTCCAGGCGCTGGCGGGTCGTAAGGCCGTTCTGGTCGCAGAACTCGGTGATGGGGATGCCGCGGACCAGCTCCATGACAAAGTAAGGCCGCCCCGACTCGGTGGCCCCGGCATCGAGCACCTTGGCGATGTTCGGATGATCCATGATCGCCAGGGCCTGGCGCTCCGCCTCGAACCGGGCGATGACCTCGCGGGTATCCATGCCCGGCTTGATGATCTTCAGGGCCACCCTTCGCCGGACGGGATGCTCCTGCTGGGCCATGAAGACGACGCCGAACCCCCCCTCGCCGATCTGCTCCAGCAGCTTGTAGCGCCCGATGACGGTTCCGGGCCCTTCGGTGATGGGCTGGGCGAAGGTGGGAAGCAGAGAGTCCCGGTTTCCGACTCCGCGATCCAGCAAGCTATCCTCGCCCTGATGGGCGTCGAGCAGTTCTTCCACTCGCCGTCGAAGGTCCGGGGCGTCGTGGCAGGCGGCGTCCAAGAACTCGGCCCACTGTTCGGGGGCGTGGTTCTCGACCGCCTCCAGGAAGATGGCCTTGGCTTTTTCGGGATCGATGCTCATCGCAGACGGGTTCCTGTTTTTCGTCGGGCTCAATATGCAATGCGTAAAACGGGGCCGATTTGTCCCACGAATATCTGAAAAAAATCCTGGGGGGGGGCCGTTCGATCAGCCAAGCCGGAACTGCGTCCGCAGCCACGCGCGAGCGTAAGTCCATTGGCGATAAGCAGTTGTGCGCGAGATTCCGAGCGTCTCCGCGGCGTCGTCCACCGAGAGTCCGGCGAAGACGCGAAGCTTGACGAGCGCCGCCGCGCCGTCGTCCTCGGCGGCCAGCCGGTCGATCGCGTCGTCCAAAGCCAAAAGGCTGTCCGAATCGGCCTCGATCAACAGGTCGGCCTCTTGCAGCGAGAGCCGCACCAGGTCGCCGCCATGGATTCTTGCGTGTTTTCGCCGGGCGTGGTCGATGAGAATCCGCCGCATCGCCTCAGCGGCCGCGGCGAAGAAATGTCCCCGGGAGTCCCAATGCCGCGCTTTTTCGACGTCGACCAGTCGGAGATACGCCTCGTGCACCAACGCCGTCGCCTGGAGCGTTTGGCCGGGGGCCTCGCGGGCCATTCTCTGCGCGGCCAGCTTCCGTAGTTCGTCGTAGACGAGCGGCAGGAGTTGTTGGGCGGCCGAGGGGTCGCCCTGTTGGATCGCCGACAGGATGTGTGTGACGTCGCTCATCGTAGCACGTCCCCCCCTTGTGCGCGGCGTCTTATTGTAAGCGGGAGGGCAAGGATGTCCGGTTCGCGAAGGTCGACACGAGTGGGCTGGTTCCCGCGGGCGTCGGCCGCGAGGTCGCGGGTCGCGGCCTGGTGCTGCGGGACGACTCGAGGAATCGACGCGGTTGGCGCTCACGCGGCGGTTGGCGAGGGCAGGCAGATCGGGCGGCATCCTGCGGGCGATCCGGTCGCCGCGAAGGGGGGCTGGAAGGGCTTGACGCGGGCTGCGAGACGGCCCATCCTGGGGTCGGCCGCCTCGGCGAGGCGCGTCCACCGGACGAATCCTCTTTGCCGGCCGGCTTCGTCACCAAAGCACCCACAACCCGGGAGGGAACCGATGCCGCTGCGGACGATCTGCCATGCGCTGTTGTCGATCTTGTTGGCAACCGCGTTCGTTTCGGCCCAACAGGCCGCGAGCGACCGCGACGGCGACGGGATCGGGGATCGGCACGAGGAGATTCTCGGGACCGACCCCGATGCGCCCGACCCGTTCCAGACGGTGTTCGACGACGGGGTCGAATCCGACGCGCGGCGGGCGCGGGACGACTACGACGCCACCAAGGACTTCACCACGGTCGAGTTCTGCCACGCCGGCGACGATCGCTACTTGTGGCGCGTGACCTTCGCCGCCCCGCCCCGGCTCGGCGACACCGTGCTGCACCTGTACGTCGACGCCGATGCCGACGCCTCCACGGGGCGCAAGGGGCCCGAGAACGCGCCGAGCACGGGCACCGAGTACATGCTCAGCGTGGTCGGCGATCGGGGGACCTCGAGCTACTACGACCCCGAGGGCAATCGGACCACCGGTCCCCTGGTCACGCACGTCGTCCAGGGCAACACGGTCATCCTCTCGGCCGACGTCGACCTGGGGCGCGACGCGCGGGGAGTGCGATACGCCCTCTACGTGCTCTGCCACACGACCACGAGTCAATCCGATCCGTCGCCGAGGATGAGCGACTCGACCGGCAAGAAGATCATCGAAGGCGTGCCGGTCGTCGAGCGGAAGAAGATCCTGCGCCCGCGCGATTATGCCGAGAACCACCGGGTCGACGCCACCTTCGGCATGGACGTGCTTCGCCCGGTGCTCGGCGCGCCCGACACGGTCGCGGTTGCCCACGACCGGCTCGAGACCGACGGCTTTGCCGTCGACCTGTTCACCTCGCACCGCTGGCCGCACCTGTCGCGGCAGGAGGGCGAGGCCAAGGCATGGACCCTCGCGCCGAATCCGGGGCGATATCACGTGGGCTTCATGATGTACGACGATGCGAACGAGGACCGGATCGTCGTGTACGTCGACGGAAAGATGCGGGGCGTGGCCGTGGCCAACCAGGACAACAACCGCACCTGGCTGTACTGGCTCCGCGAGCCGATCGAGTTTCGGGGGGGCGAGCGGGTCGAGCTGCGGGCCGCCGGGGCCAGCGGAAAGCACGGCATCTGCAACCTGCTGTTCCTGCCCCGCGCCCCCGAGATCCGCGCGATCGCCTACCGCGTCGAGAACCTGACGGCCGCGGCGCAGGTCGGTTCCCCCGGCCGCGCGACCGTCTCGTGGACGACCACCTGGCCTTGCCCCACTCGATTCGAATACGGCACGGGCACCGACTACGGGCAGGTGATCGAAAGCGAGATCCCTTGTCTCGTCCACCGCGTGGTGATCGACCGCCTCGATCCGGGCCGGTCGTACCACGGCCGGGCGATCGGCACGGCGCGCGACGGGTCGTCCTTCGCGAGCGACGATTTCGTCTTTCGCGCCGTGCCGCCGGTGCCGCCCCCGACCCGGGCCGACGCGGCGTCGGTGCCGATTGCCGTGCGCAATCCCCATGCGTTTGCCCTGGAAGGGTGGCCCGTTACCGGCGGCATCCCCTTTGCCGAAGGCGAGTTGGCGGACCCCGAACGGGTGCGGCTCCTGGCGGACGATCGGGAGGTGCCCGCCCAGGTGCGTCTGATGGGCCGCTGGCGCGACGGCAGCGTCAAGTGGCTGCTGGTGACGTTTCTCGCCCGCGTCGCCGCCGAGAGCGAAACGGTGTACCGCCTCGAGTACGGCCGGCAGGTCGAGCGGGCAGCGGTGTCCGGGGGAATCGAGGTTGCCCGCGCCGCGTCGGGCGTGGCCGTCGATACGGGGGCGATGCGCTTCCGTATCGACCGACACGGCAACCTCGTCGTCGACCGGCAAGCGATGGAATCGGCCTGCGGCACGTTCGCCACCGATGCCGGCGGCGTGCGGTACGATACGAGTCGGGGCGATGCCGAGGTGACCGTCGAAGAGGCCGGGCCCTTGCGCGCGGTGGTCAAGGTGGTGACCCAACTGGCCGGCCCCGACGGCGCCCGGCTGTTTTCGGTCGAAAAGCGCATCGAGGCGTATCGCGATTGCGCCTTCCTGCGGATTCATCATACGTTCGTGGTCGATCGGCCCGACAAGTTCACGAGCATCCGAGAGCTTGGCTACCGGGTTCCCATGCCCGCGGGCACCGAGCCGTGGCGCGTGGCGCTGGCCGGCGGCGACAGCGTCGGCCTGACCTCGAAGGTGCCGACGGTGCGGCAGCGATTCGACGACGAGCTGGTCACGGTCGCGGACGGCAAGGAGACGCCGATCCGAGGCCGCGTCGCCGGCTCGATCGTGGCCCCGGGCGAGGCGGGTTGCGCCGTGGCCGTGCGCGACTTCTGGCAGAACTATCCCAAGGCGTTTTCCGTGGGATCCGACGGGCTGGAGGTCGGGCTATGTCCGGCCTTCGAGGCGGGGCTGTACGACGAGTTCCCCTTCGAGAAGGAGGGGCATCAGCTCTATTACTATCTTCTCGACGGGCGGTACAAGCTGAAGCGCGGCGTATCGAAGACCCACGAGTTGTTCCTGTGCTTCGAGCCCGAGGCGAAGCGCGAGGCGTCGTGCGCCGCGTTCCAGCGCCCGCTCTTGGCCACCGCTTCGCCCGAGCGATACTGCGCAACCCGGGTCTTTTACGACGTGGCCCCGCGCGACACCGGGCGGTTCAAGCTCTACGAGGAGGCGATCGACCGCAATCTCGCCGCCTACGCCCAGCG
>Ga0334900_1002642_pt1 | contig 15395 bp, 17 predicted proteins | sample GraSluR3_MG_2_FD_207231 | JGI IMG/M metagenome (GOLD analysis project Ga0334900, IMG submission 207231) | Sludge microbial communities from methane-producing bioreactor in Wageningen University, Netherlands - Granular Sludge_31_08-R3 | ecosystem: Engineered > Bioreactor > Anaerobic >...
ATGGTACATCTCTCGAAATCTCCGACCCGAGAACATGCCCAAACATGTGGCTATTATTATGGATGGTAACCGCCGTTTTTCCAAAATCCAGGGAAATCTTGATGCTATTGATGGTCATAAGAAAGGAATTAGCACCTTAGAACGAGTTCTGGATTGGTGTGTTGATCTGGGTATTGAAATCGTTACAGCCTATGCTTTCTCCACTGAAAACTTCAACCGATCCCCTAAGGAAGTTGAAGGTCTTATGAGGCTTTTCAAAGAAAACTTCGAAGGAATTGCCCGTAACAAAAAGATCCATAATAATGAAGTACGGGTAAAAGCCGTGGGAAAATTGGAACTTTTACCCGAGGATGTTAGGCAGGCCATTCGCGTAGCCGAAGAATCCACATCCCATTACAACAAGAGACAGGTAAACATTGCCATTGGTTACGATGGACGTATGGAAATTGTGGATGCCATAAAAAAGATTGTTAAAGAAGTGGAAGAAGGAAAAATTCTCCCTGAAGATATTAATGAGGAAATGGTAAACGAAAACCTTTACACTGCTGGTCTGGAAGATCCTAACCTCATCATCAGAACCAGTGGTGAAGAAAGACTCAGTGGCTTCTTATTATGGCAGTCTTCCTACTCTGAACTCTATTTCTGTGATAGTCTATGGCCAGAACTTCGAAAAGTTGATTTCCTCAGAGCCGTACGTTCCTATCAGCAGAGAGAACGCAGGTTCGGAGTTTAGGTGGTATAATTGATTGACAGTCATTGTCATGTTGATTTTAAGGTTTACAATAAAAACCGGCAGGAAATAATGGAACATGCCCGGGAAAAACTCACAGCTATTGTGAATTCTGGGGCCACTTTAGGGGGGAACCGACGAACCCTCAAACTCGCGGAAGAATATGGAAAATTTTTATACCCTACACTGGGATTCCATCCTTCTAATGCATCTAAATCAGATGCATCAGTTATAAAACAAGTTTTAAAAGAACTCAAATCCAATATTCACCTTGCAGTTGGTATTGGTGAAACTGGACTGGATTTTAATCAGTTAAATAATGAATCAGCTAAAAACAAGCAGATAAAACTTTTTGAAACTTTCCTAGAGTTAGCTGAGGACTACCAGATGCCCCTGGTCATCCATGCCAGGGATGCCGAGGAAGAGGCTCTGGAAATGGTTAAAAAACATTCCACAATCCCTGAGGTTATATTCCATTGTTATGGTGGGGATTTGGTAACTGCCCAGAAGATCATGGATGAGGGATATTTCATCTCCCTATCTACCATTATATGTTTCTCAGATCACCATCAAAAATTGGCCTGTGAACTACCTTTATCCCAGATGCTCACAGAAACCGACAGCCCATACCTCTCCCCATTTAAAGGACAGAGAAATGAACCTGCCTTTGTGGAAGAAACGGTTAAAACCATTGCAAAAATCAAATCAATCCCAGCAAGAGAAGTAGATAAAGTAACTGAAGCTAATGCAAGACGTATTTTTGGGTTTTAATTTACTCTTCTGGTGTTAACTATTTTAATCATGGATATCCCTATGTTTAAGGGCAATGATTACCTAAAATATTGACTTACAATATCAGCCAGCACTGACCTTATTTATTCTGAGTTTCCAATTTTTTCATCTCTTTCCTCAAAAACCTCTTTAGCAGAAAAGATACCATTCAATGCTTTAGGAAAACCGGCATAAACAGCCATTTGCATTATAACTTCAATTATTTCTTCAGGAGTACAGCCCACATTTAACGCACCATGAATATGACTCTTAAGCTGTGGCTGAGCACTACCTAAAGTGGTAATAGATGCAATGGTTACAAGTTCCCTGGTCTTCATATCCAGTTCAGACCGGGAATAAATATCCCCATAGGCAAATTCAGCCACGTAACGCGCCATATCAGGAGCTATATCTTCTAAATTTTCTTCAAGGGTCTTGTAAGAATCAGGATTCATTATTTTCAATTTTTCAATGCCTTTCTGATAACGGTCACTCATGATTACACTTCTCGTATGGTCTTTAATTTTTCTATTCTTAATTGAAAAAGGAATCTGGTATACATTTGTAATTTTAAATATATTATAAAGTATACATTTAATATGCGACTTTTCCTTATAATATGTACTTATAGGCTAGTATAAGATAAATATAGATACATACTGGATGGTGGCTACCAGTAAAAAAAGTTTAGGCTAATGATCAAGTTTAAGAATAGTTTAATGTTAAAAATTAGATTCATAATAAAAATTCTTTAAATGAGATTCATAATATAAATAGATTCATAATGAATTAAAAAAGTGGTACAGGGGATTATCATCAAACCTAAAGTGATACTCAATGCAGCCATGACTCTGGATGGTAAAATCGCCACCAGAACTGGCAGTTCAGAAATATCTGGTCAAGAAGATCTATTAAGGGTACATAAACTTCGAAAAGAAATGGATGCCATAATGGTGGGAATAAACACCGTCCTGGCAGACGACCCTCGTTTAACTGTTCATAAAATATCTTCCAAATCTGAGGATAACCCAGTCCGGGTGGTAGTGGATAGTAAAGCCCGCACCCCTCCAGGTTACAGGATTCTTAACTCTGATGCACCTACCATTATTGCCGTCTCCCATCAGGCACCTCCAGAGCGAATTAAATCATTGGAAGAGGAAGAAAACACGGAGATTGTTATTTGTGGAGATGAACAGGTTGATCTGAACTTTTTAATGGAAAAAGTAGGAGAAAAAGGGATTAAAACTTTAATGCTTGAAGGAGGATCCACCCTTAACTATTCCATGTTCCATGCAGGGCTGGTGAGCGAAGTAAGAGTGTGTATCGCTCCTATGATTGCAGGAGGAGTTCAGGCTAAGACCTTGGTTGATGGTGAGGGAGTGGATTATATGAAAGATGCATTCCCTTTAAAATTTAAAAAAAGTTACAACTTGGGAGAAGACCTTATAATTGAATATGAAGTCTTATAATGGATTTTCAAGGTTTTATAAGGCATGAATTTAATATTTCATTAATATGGGTTATAATATGCCTTTTTTCTCCAGAATAGCAAGGGGATTATCATTCAAAACCTTTTTAACTTCTTTTTCAGGTAATCCGGATCCTAATGCTATTTTAGAGGCCATTTCATAGTTTATCAGGTCTTCTGGTGCATGGGTGTCAGTGTCTACCACTAGATTGGCTCCCACTTCTTGAGCTACCTGCACTACATGGCCATTACCAAGGCTGTGACCTCTCCTTGCACTTATTTCCAGAGCTATGTCATTTTCTTTAGCTAAACATGCTTCTTCATGGGTTATAAGTCCAGGATGTGCTAACACGTCAACTTCAGGGCAGTTAACTGCACTCCAGTTGGTTCCCTCAATCACGGGTTCCACCAGGGTTTCACCATGAACCACAATAATCTCTGCCCCTAATTCTCTGGCTTTACGTGCTAATTTGGGGATTATTTCAGCGGGAGCGTGGGTTATCTCCGCCCCAGGAATGATTTCAATATCCCAGTTTTCCCGGATATCCAGAACTGCGTTGATAACTTTGCCCACACAGTCTATGTTAGTTGCATCCACATGGTCGGTGATGGCCACTGCTTGATGGCCTAAGACATGAGCTCGACGAGCTATTTCTGAGGGTAAAAGTTCCCCATCACTGAATATGCTGTGGGTGTGTAAATCTATTCTCTTTCCCATAAAGCTTCTCCTGATTTAAGTAAATTATCTTTAATCTTATCTAAATTTTCCCTGTTTATTTATTTATCAGAAGATATAATAAATGTGGTGATAAATTGCAATCATTAGTATTCGCCCCCTCTCATATAACCGGTTTTTTTGAAATCATTGACCATCCCAACCCCCTGATCAGGGGATCCCGCGGTGCAGGGGTGGTTCTGGATCAGGGTGTTATAACCCGACTGAATGTTAGTGAGGGGAATGGTGAAACCATTATCAAAACCAGTGGGAAACTCAGTGGCCAAAAACATCCCCTGGAAGATTCAGTTACCTATAAAACATTGGATTTACTCAGACAAAAATTCCCAGAAGAAATAAAATGGGATGATTTAAAGATCATCATCCAGCATGAGACCCAGGTACCTATTGAAGCTGGTTTCGGAGTATCAGCAGGATTTGCCCTTGGTGCAGCTTTAGGTTTATCGAAACTCTTAAAATTATCCTTAACATTTAATCAGGCAGCTGCAGTAGCACATCATGCTGAAGTGGAGTTAAAAACAGGCATGGGGGATGTTATGGGGGCTGTGGTTGGAGGTTTCCCTCTAAGAATAGAACCCGGTGCCCCTGGTTATGGTAAAGCGGATAAAATCCTCAATGGGGCCAAAAATGGTGTTAATGAGGATAATGATGAAAATGAGGAAGGACTTTTTGTGATATCCAAAAGCCTGGGAACCATTGAAACCTCATCAGTGCTACAAGATCCGGCTATGACTCATAAGGTGAACACTGTAGCACATCATCTACTTCAAAAATTACTTTCCAATCCTCAAATTACACACTTCATGGATTTATCCCTTAAATTTTCCAAGGAAACTGACCTTATTGATCCGGAAGTTATGGAAATTGTGGAAGTACTGAAAGATGAGACCATAGGTGCCTCCATGGCCATGCTTGGAAAAACAGCATTCGCAGTATCAGAAACTCCAGATTCTAGTGTGGAGGGGGTCATGGTTGCTAGAATAAACAACTGTGGTTGTAGAATTGAATAAGAGAATATGGTGGAAGGATTTACTTTTTCATCTCAGTCACGTCTTCAATCACATAACTGATTCCTTCTTCATCCATTTTTTTGGTTAAACTTCGTGTCATTTTACCTACAGCAAAAACAAGTACGTTCAAACCTCTTTTAGCAGCGGCAATTGCTGCTTGGGGTGTGCCAAATTCAAAATCAGTTTCCATTTCCAGTTTATCTGCCAGGGCTCTGGACACAGTACCCATAATACCTACCCTATGGAAGGGCTTTGGATATTTTTCCAGAATTTCTTGAACCTGATCCAGGTCACAAACCCGAGAACCACCCTGATTGATAGTGGGGAGTTTAATAATAACAATAAATCCTGGTTCAAGTTCTATTGTACCTCCTAAACTTACCAGTGCTACATCTTCACCTTTTTTCGCATCATGCAGCACCTCAGCATGGGCAGGGGTTTCTTCTTTCCCAGCATATAATATACCATCATCCATTTTAAGCCATACTGTTTCCCCTTTCTTCAAATCTTCCCTGGCCAGGGCTGGCCACACAGATTTGTAGGTGGTCATAGTATCTAAAACCTGATCAGCATATTTACGGAGATCAGTGGCTCCAATTTTCACTTTTTCAATTCCACGTTTAGTGATTTTGTAACGTGGCTGTCCACTGCCAGTTTCCACCCATCCTTCATCCACCAGAGTCTTCAAATTCTCTGAAACTGCTTGGACAGTGATACCCAATTTATCTGCTATGTCTTTCTGACGTAGATGGGGCTGGCCTTTAGCGATCTCTGCCAAGATTTGAAACTTGGTTAGTTCCCCCTTTTTCTTGAAAACTTTCATAAATCCACCCTTTTTAATTTAAATGTTTCAGCATATACTTAATTTAGTGGGATGTTTAATTATAATTATAAGTTAAATATTCTTTTTAATCTTTTTAAGTTAAATAGCTAAGCTGTATTGTCCCAATTTTTGTAATAGGCCTAATTATTAAGATCCTTATTCAAACTGTTTATTCACAGCATCCCCTTCAACTTTTCATCAAAGAGTTCCAGGAATTTATCCTGTTTTTCAGCGGGTATGTAGGCACCACAGGCCACAGAGTGACCACCACCACTACCACCAACCTTGGATGCTACCTTATTTATTATATGACCAAAATGAATCCCATCAAAAGCTAAAAGCCGGGAACAACGAAGAGAAACTTTTAAACCCTCATTTTCATCGTTAATCTGGGTGAAACCGATCATGGGTTTTCTCCAGTCACCATAACTTAGAATCATACCGGCAATGGTTCCAATAACTTCACTCTTAATCCCGTTACCATGGAAGTACTGCAGGTTGTGCAGATGATTAATCCTATCTTCCTCCTGAATCCACTCCATCTTCTGAGCAAGGTACCTGCGGTGTTCCAGACTAAGCTGATCCATATCATCCAGAGCAAGCCCCCGATCTCCTTTAAGAACATTTAAGGCTATTTCTGGTTGTTTATGCCGGCTACAGGCGTTTACTGCAGTTGAGAATTCACTGGCATCACGGAGGGGTGAATATTCCTCTTCTTTTAGGAATTCATAGGCATCCCCTGAAACTAGGCGAGGAATATACTTAACATAACGTGGAGGTACTTCACGACTCATCATCCGCACCAGTTCCGTGAAGATCCGTCCCTTCTCTTGTTTACTAAGATCATAAAGTGTACGTTGCCTTTTACCATTCTTAAGAGGTATGTCCAGATTTTTTAAAAATTGGATGGCCCCGTTACGGTTATTGGTAATGGGAAGTTTAACATCTCCAAAATAGGAAAGAGCCACAAATAGCGGTCGGGTCTGCCTTCCATAAATAGCTAAATCATTGGCTGATTCTACCATTCCTTTATTGATACCGTCCTGGAGTATTCCTTCATTTATACCAACTAATTTTCCGGATAAGCTGTTTTGCATGTCTCCAACAGCGCTTAAAACACCTAACCAACTAAGATCATAAAATCCAAAGGTTCTAGCTAGAAGATAACATATACCCCCACCAGAAACCTGAAAAGAACCATCAATACCATAATAATTAGGATTTATCTCTAAAAATCCATTTCCACTTGTTGATACAGGCCTTAGTGGGGGGTGATGATCTAAAATGAGAATTTTGGACTCTGAAGTTTCAAAATGGTTTAAATTTTGTCCGGAACCCAGATCAGAGAATATAGTAAGTTCATTTTCTTTTTTCAGTTCTGGGATCCGATCCAGGGTTATGAATTCTATTTCATGGTCTATTTCCAGACGGTCCAAAGTTGAGGATAATATTGCTCCTGCAGCTATTCCATCACAGTCTATATGGCTGTATATTTTAACATCTTCCACTTTTTTAAGCATTTCATGTGCCTTAGTTAGACGTTTATCCATATCCTTTTCAGTAACAGCCATTTATCATTCCTTCTTGGATTTATTCAATAGGATTCATTAAGTAAGATTTATTCAGGATTTATGCAAATAATTTCTTCAGATACTTATTCTTTTTTTTATCCCTATTCTTCTTATGTCTCTATTTTTTCTTTCTAAATTCTTTTTCTAAGTCCTTTTAGCCAATGGTTATAAGTTTTAGCTATTTATCCGTTGATCTAGAACCCTTGATCATGTTACTGAGTTTGAGGAGAACTTCTCTTTTACTCATTTTCTTATCCACTATCACCCTTCCAGATCCTTCCCACCAGGAAGGAGGATAAGATTTATATTTCTCCACAGACGGGTTCAATCCAAGTTTTTTAGCGGCCTGGCTTATTTCACGTATTTTCGGTGAGCTTACCCCCTGTTTTTTTGAGATTTTCCTTCCCTCAGACTTGGTCTTTTTAGAATCTAGATAATCAGGCCAGATGATAGTTCTATTTTCATCTTTCATGATTTATGTTCCCTCCAACAAATATAATTTGATAATATAATATTTTTAACCAATAAATCATGGTTAACATTAATCCATGCATTAATTGTCTATTTCTTCCATTAACCTCATGAGCATATTATTCACAGTGTATTTAGGAGGAGTAATGGATTTTATTCCCAACTTTTCCAGGGGTTTCTGAGTTATAGGGCCGATGGCGGCTATTTTAATATTTCCTTTTCTTAGAGATTGTACTAATTCTCCTTTTTTATCTCCAGCCATTTCAAAGAGGTTGGTAACGGTTAGGGGGCTGGTGAAAGTTATTGCATCAATTTTTCCCTTAATTATCTCTTCCACAAGCCAGGCAACTTTGCTGGGATCCTGGGGTTGTGTGGATTTATAGGCCTCAGCCAGAAAAACGGTAGCTCCCATTTCTTTTAAACCTTCAGGAAGCACATCTCTTGCATTAAATGTCCTGGGAACTCCAACTATTTTTCCCTGAAGATTAATTCCCTGAAATTCCTCAAGCAGCCCTTCAGCAGTGTAATCCTCAGGAACAATTCCTGCAGAAAGACCATACTCATTTAAAACCCTTTCTGTGCGGGGTCCTATAACTGCAACTTGGCAATGGGGATTTAAGTTTTCTTTAAAATCTTTACAGTACTTAAACAATGATTCTAATGATGCTGGTGAGGTGAATATTATCCAGTCCAGTTCACCTGCTCTCTGGCATAGATCCATAAGAGAATCACTGGGAAAAGCCTCCAGTTCCAGAGTGGGAACCACAAGAGAAATTCCTCCGTTTTCTTTTATCATGTCCACTGCTATCTGAGCCCTTTCCATGGGGCGTGTCACGACGATAACTTTACCCTTAAACCCCTTTAAATCATTCATACTGGATCCTCTAATATATTATCCTGAATAGCTTTAAAAACATCCACCACTGGTCCTATTATTACCAGAGCCGGGGGATTGATATTCTTTTGGGTTATGTTCTCCAGGGTGCCAGTGATGATCCTCTCATCAGGGGTGGTGCCTTTCTCAATAACACATACTGGAGTTTGTGGATCCTTGTATTTCATAATTTCCTGTATGTTTTCTTCTAAATGACCCACACCCATTAATATGATAAGAGTATCCGCATTGTAATTCCATTTAACCTGTTTTTGAGTTTTAGTTGGGTCTTCATGGCCAGTTACCACTGTGAAAGAAGTGGCCACTCCTCGATGGGTTACAGGTAATCCTACTGTAGTGGGAACACCAATGGCGGATGTTACACCTGGAACTAATTCTACGGGGATTTTTTCTTCCAGAAGGGCTAACATTTCTTCACCACCTCGACCAAAGACAAAGGGGTCACCTCCCTTAAGCCTGACTACTCTGTCATGTTTTTTTCCCTGTTGGATGAGTATTTCGTTTATTTCATCCTGTTTTTTGGAGTGGGCTCCGGCTCTTTTGCCAACATAAATCATTTCTGCTCCTTCAGCATATTTCAGTATTTCTTCATTGGCCAGACGATCGTAAACCACTACATCTGCTTTTTCCAGTACTTTAATAGCTTTAAGAGTTACTAGTTCTGGATCTCCAGGTCCTGCACCTACTAAATATACTACCATTAATTCACCGCTTAATTGATTAGTTTTGCCCGTTAATTTGATAAATCTGATTATGATATGATGTTATTTGTAAATTTTAATTGAATCTGAATTTACAGCCTAAAGTTATTGGTCAAGTTAATAATCAATAATTCCCTTAAAAAACTTCAAACCATCATCTGATCCTAGAATAGATTCTGAGGCTCGTTCTGGGTGAGGCATAACTGCACATACCAATCCTTCCTGGTCACAAACTCCGGTTATAGCTTCCATGGAACCATTAGGATTATCACCCACAAATCCCAGCACAATCTGATCCTGATCATGGAGTTGGTCAATGTATTCAGTGTAATATCGACCTTCAGCATGGGCAATGGGCATACGGATGACTTCATTTTTCTGATACAATCTGGTGAATGGTGTTCGGGTAGTTTTAACCTCCAGTTCAACCCATTCACAGATGAACTGGGCTTTTTGATTTAAGGTGAACACTCCAGGCACCAGTCCCACCTCTGCTAGGATTTGGGCACCATTACATATGCCCAAAACGGGTTTTTCATCCTTAACCACATCTTTAATACCTTCAATGACTGGTGTGATGGCGGCTATGGCTCCTGCCCGGAGATAATCCCCATAAGAGAACCCTCCGGGGATCACTATTGCTTCAAAGTTAGATAGGTCTCTTTGATTCCACCAGACATAATCCGGTTCGGCACCAGCCAGTTCCAGGGCATGAAACACATCCCGGTCACAGTTAGAGCCGGGAAAGCGTATGATCCCCACTTTCATGTTAGTCACCTACAGGGTTAATCTGGATTTGGTAGTCATGAATAACAGGATTGCAGAGTAAACGTTCGCACATTTCCACCACTTCATCATGAGCCACATCAGAGTCTTTTGCCTCCAATGTGAATTTGATTATTTCCATAGTGGCCGTGTTTTCCACCTGATAATTTAGGAGGGCCAGTGCCCTCTGAATGGTGGAGGCTTCTGGGTTAAGCATCCCTTTCTTAAGACTTATTTCAACTTGTGCATGGTACTTCATAGCATCACCATAGATTATAGTACTATTTGAAATATAGAAATCTCAATATCAGAAATCCAAATTCCATTTCTTCTTATCTTTTTCATCTAATATTATATTAGCCACTTTCTGATAGGCCTCAATAACTCCTGATTCACCCTTACGGAACAGATCTTTATCCAAAATATCGCAAGTTTCACTATCCCAAAATCTACATGTGTCCGGGCTGATTTCATCCCCTAGAACAATGTTTCCGTCCTGGTCACGACCATATTCAATTTTGAAATCAGGGAAAAGAAGTCCTCTCTCTTCCAGGAAATCTTTTAGAACCTGGTTGATTTTCAGGGTGGTTTCCCTGATGATTTCCAAGTCTTCCCTGGTTGCCAGTTCCAGGGCCAGAATGATATCATCGTTGAGCATGGGGTCATGGTATTCATCATTTTTGAAATCCATCTGGATGATAGGTGGTTTGAAAGTTTGTCCTTCTTGGAAGGGAAACCTTCTCAAGAGACTTCCTGCAGCTATATTTCGAGTAATCACTTCTAAAGGTATCATATCCAGTTTAAGAGATAGTATATATCCGGGTTCAGGTAAACCAAGGTACTGGGTTTTTATCCCAGCATCTTCCAGAATTTGGAAAAGCTTAGCTGAGATAAGGGAGTTGTAATAGCCCTTCAACCCCATTATTTCCTTTTTTTTCCCATCTCCTGCTGTAATATCATCTCTGAATTTCACCAGAACCTGATGGGGATGGCTGGTGGCATACACATCCTTGGCTTTACCCCTGTATAGAAGATTTCTCTTATCAAGATTCATATTAAACTCCGTTTTCTTTATTTGGTGTCAAATGTTTATATAGATATAAACTTATTATTAAGATAAAACTACATTAGAACTATTATAGCTTAGGATTATAATAGATTAGCATTTACCATTTACCTAGAATTTGAATAATATTTCTTGGGTGACATTAATATGTGTGGAATTGTGGGATGTATACTTAAAAATGACAAAGCAGCACCTGTGCTCTTGGATTGTGTGCAGGGCCTGGAATATAGGGGTTATGACTCAGTGGGTTTAGCTACTTATTCCGCGTCTGGCATTAAGATCAAAAAAGACAAAGGAAAAATTAAAGAAGTTTCAGAAAAACTCCATTTAGAAGAACTTCCAGGTGAAATAGGCATAGGGCATGTTCGTTGGGCTACCCATGGCCTGCCTACAAAGGAAAATGCTCATCCGCATACAGATTGCACTGGAAAAATAGCAGTGGTTCATAATGGAATTATAGAGAACTACAAGGAACTGAAAGACCAGTTAGAAGATGAAGGACATCAATTCACATCCCAAACAGATACTGAGGTCATTCCTCATCTTGTTGAAAAATATATGAGTCAAGGGGTAGGTTTAGAAGAAGCCATGAATCAGACCATCAGTAAATTACATGGATCGTATGCTTTTGCAGTTATATCTACTGATGAACCCCATAAAATCATGGGAGTTAGAAAGGAAAGTCCACTGATCCTGGGAGTAGGTGATGGTGAGTATTTCCTGGCCTCTGATGCTCCGGCTATACTGCAGCACACCAGGAGAATTATCTACCTGGCAGATCATGAAACCTTCATTATGGATGCAGATGGTGTAACCGTGAAGGATCGTGAAGGACAGGTGATGGATAAAGAGATAGAAACCATTAGATGGACTCCTGAAATGGCTCAAAAGGGTGGTTATGATCATTTTATGTTGAAAGAAATCCATGAACAACCAGAAGCCGTTAAAAACACCCTATTTGAAGTTTCAGATATTAAAAAAATTGTATCCAAATTCCCTGAATTCAAACGTATCACCTTTGTAGCTTGTGGAACATCTTACCATGCTTCCATGGTTGGGAAATATCTTTTTGAAGGACTTTTAGGTTTGCCTACGGATGTAATATTGGCTTCTGAGTTTGAATTCGCTGCAAATGCACTGGATCCTGATTCTCTGGTCATATTCATCAGTCAGTCAGGAGAAACTGCTGACACTCTTAAAGCACTCAAAATTGCCAATAAAAAGGCAGAAACACTGGCAATTGTCAACGTGTTGGGCAGTACAGCCACCCGAGAAGCAGATCATGTTATTTTCACTCGAGCAGGACCTGAAATAGGTGTGGCAGCTACAAAAACATATATAAGTCAATTAACTTGCATATATCTTCTGGTAGCATGTATGAGTGGGGATAAAGAGCTTTTAAAAGAACTTCAGCAGGTTCCGGATCACATGAAAAAAGTATTTTCCTATGAGGATAAAATCAAAGACATGGCTGCCAAATATAAAGATGCACAGGATTTCTTTTTTATTGGCAGAGGATTTTCTTACCCTACTGCCCTAGAAGGAGCTTTAAAACTAAAAGAGATAACATATATCCATGGTGAAGGATATGCTGCAGGTGAATTAAAGCATGGTCCATTAGCCCTTATAGATGATGATGTGCCAGTGGTAACTGTTGTACCTCCAGGTAAAAGTCATGATCGGACACTTAGTAACGTGGAAGAAGTGAAAGCTAGAGGTGCCAGAGTCATAGGTCTTGGATCAAGTGAAGATCAGGTTTTAAAATACGAAGCCCATGATATGGTGGAGTTTTCTCCAGAAATAAATGAGTTAATATCTCCTTTAATTTATGTGGTGCCCTTACAGCTATTATCATACCACATCAGTGTGGCAAGAGGTATTGATCCTGATAAACCTAAAAACCTTGCTAAATGTGTTACTGTGGAATAAAAAAAATTTTTATCCATTTTTTTATTATTTAAGGTTTTTTATGGGTTTTAATTTCTAAAATGATAGGTATGTTCATTATTTTTTAATTAAAATCATTGTTTCGATTTAAGTGGCAGTGACTTTTCATAGGCATTATATTTAAAGGGGTTTTGAGATATTATTGACTGAATTTGTAAAATAATTTTATTTAAAAATCAAAAGGGATTATCATAAAATCTGTTCATTAGGTAGTTTAAAATGACCCCCAAGAAATCTGGCACATTGTTTATTGTTTTAATGATTGCCCTGGTAGCTTACGGGACGGCTTCAGGTGCAAATGCTTTAAACATTGGTACTGATATTGGTGTGGGATTAATTCCATCTAATTTCAATTTGAATGGTGATCAGAAGATCAGTGAGATTGGTGATTCTGATTTCACCCCAATACACATTGTAAGACACATTCAAGTTAACACTACTAACACCACTAACACCAGTAATACAACTAATAACACGACTACTCCTACTACTCCTACTAACAACACTAATTAAACACCCACAAAGGATTAGATTAACTGAAATATAATTAGTTAATAGAATAAAGCTAAAACTAAGCAACATAATGTTAAAAGTATGAAAGTATCAATAAAACCAATTTTTTAATGGAATTGAAATTTTTTAATCAGTGGACTGATATTTTACCCGAATATGGTGCAACCCGAAAAAGGATCTTAACTTGTTGCAATGAATTATAATTAACAATTTAAAACGTTTTTAGTCATTGTAGAATAATAAATGAGAGTTTGAAAGGTTAACTTATTAAATTAATGATTAGGTGATTACATGTCTAAGGAGAATAAAGTTGGAGCGAAAATCCGACAATTAAGAGAAGATCGTGGAATGTCAGTAGAAGAACTGGCAGAGGCAAGTCAAAGCAAGGTAGAACTCATTGAAGATCTGGAAAGCGGAGCACTGGTACCATCATTAACTCCTCTTTTAAAGATTGCCAGAGCAATGGGTGTTAGATTAGGTACTTTTCTTGATGATGCTCCCCACAGTGGACCTTTCATGGTTAAATCCGGAAAATCAGATAATATAATTCGTTTTTCAGGTCAGGGGCTTGGTGAACACAGTAACCAAAGTGCCCTTGAATTTTACTCACTGGCTTATGGTAAGGGTGATAGGCATATGGAACCATTCATCATCGATGTACACCCTGCTGAAAACCAGGAGTATCAATTAGCATCACATGAAGGTGAAGAATTTTTATATGTTCTCCAGGGAAAAATAGAAGTACTTTACGGACAGGAAAGCTATCTTCTGGAAGCTGAAGACAGCATTTACTATGACTCAGCTGTTCCTCACCACGTACATGCTAAAGAAAAGGATTCTAAAATGTTAGCAGTGGTTTACACTCCCTTTTAAATCCTAAACATGAGAACTAAATTGGGAAAATTTTGGAGATATTCATTATGTACACTATTTCAGTAACTCCCCGTTTTGGAGATGCAGATGGATTAAGACATATTAATAACATAGTCCTTGCAGAATGGTTTGAATTAGCCAGAAACAGAATTTACAGATTATTCACTCCTGATCTTGATTTAAGCTATGAGAAATGGAAGCTGATAATGGTTAAAACCGATTTTGAATTCCTGGGCCAGATGTACTACAATGGTGATGTAGACATCAAAACATGTGTTATCAGAATTGGTAACAGTTCCTACACAACGTACCATGAAGCATGGCAATCAGGCCATCTTAAAGCTAAAGGAACTGCAGTATTGGTGAACTATGATTTTATACAACAGAAATCAAGACCAATTCCTGAAGATGTAAGGAAAAAGCTAGAAGAATTTTTAGAAGAAGATACAGCCAAGTAAAAATGTAGAATAGATCTATGGGGAGTTTTTAAAATGGTTTTCAGTGAGCTTACTATTGGTGATTTCCTGGAAAAAATGGTGGAAAAGGATCCTGATCAGGAATTCATGGTCTACCCTGACCGAGACCTTCGTTTCACTTACCAGGAGTTTGATGAAAGAGTGAACCTTATGGCTAAAGGTCTTCTGGGAATTGGAATAAAAAAAGGAGACCACGTGGGTATCTGGGCTAAAAACGTACCAGACTGGCTCACTTTCATGTTCGCCACCGCCAAAATTGGAGTGGTCTTGGTCACAGTTAACACTGCTTACAAAAGCCATGAACTTGCCTATGTACTGGAACAGTCAGATATGAAAGCTTTGGCAATTATAGATGGTTTCAAAGATGTTGATTATATTCAAACTGTTTATGAACTCATTCCAGAGCTGAAAACTCAGGAAAGGGGAAAACTGAAAACTGAAAAGTTCCCCTTTCTGCAGAGTGTCATCTATGTGGGTCCGGAAAAACATCGGGGAATGTACAACACCAATGAACTCATGCTTCTGGGAAAACACGGAAATGAGGAAAAATTCCAAGAGATTAAGGCATCTGTTGACAAT